>PVMK01167303.1_pt1 | contig 26763 bp, 28 predicted proteins | sample 1853481 | NCBI WGS metagenome assembly PVMK01 (sample SAMN08533507, study PRJNA380276) | Marine sediment metagenome, whole genome shotgun sequencing project. | reverse complement strand
AAGATCAGCTGGTAAATATCGACAAATATGAAAACGAGATCATCCTGCCGGCCAATTACATCCTCAGTGTTACTGCCCAGGACAAGTCTGGTTTTCTGGTTTCAAACCAGACGGAAATGCTGGTACACCCAAGTGATTTTTACATTGGAGTCAATCCCTCTGCCTGGATTGCTGAAGCTGATCAACCAGTGGAATTTGAAATACAAACAGTTGGTTGGGACAAAGAACCAGATGGAGCGCACCAGTTGAAGGCTGAATTCAGCCGGGTAACCTGGACTCATAAGGTTGGTGAAATCGGGCAAATTGACTACACTCGCGAAAAGGAACTCATTTCTGAGCATAGTTTCAGTACCGACCGAAAGGGTGCAGGCGTTTTTAGTTTTACGCCCCCGGGTCCAGGCACTTATCAGGTCGATGTCTTTGGAAGTGGTGCCAGAACAGAAGTTACTCTCTGGGTGGGAGGTCCTGGAACACCTGCCTGGCCAACCCAGAGCAATCAAAAACTAAAAATCATTGCTGACAAGAATGCCTACCAGCCAGGCGACGAAGCAACCGTCTTTATTCCTAACCCATTCCCGGACGGGGCTGAGGCCTTGATCACAATTGAACGCCACAGGGTTATTGATTATCAAACCCTTTCCATAAATTCCTCCGGGGAAACCGTGATAATCCCGCTTGGCGATGAAGAATCACCGAATGTATACGTGTCGGTTATTCTGCTGGGTCAAGATCCTGATGGAAGAAAGGATTTCCGGCAGGGCTATGTTAATTTACTGGTGGAGCCGGTAAGACACTTGCTGAATGTTGAGGTTCTGGGTGAGCCAGAGAGGCTTGGCCCAGGAGAGCAAGTAGAATTCCATATCAGAGTAACCGATCAGGAGGGAGAACCTCAGGTAGGAGAATTTTCCCTGGCCGTTGTTGACCTGGCAGTGCTTGCGCTGGCAGACCCAAATTCCCCGGAAATCAGCGACGCTTTTTATGGGATTCAGCCGCTAGCGGTTCGATTGGGATTTCCTCTTGGTGTTCACGCGGGCAGGATCATTTGGGTCCCTGGCGGATTGGGTGGAGGCGGAGGTGATGCTGCGTATACTGTTAGAGAGCAATTTGAAGATACAGGATATTGGCAGGCAGATATCCAGACAGACGAAAACGGGGAAGCCCGGGTAAGCTTCACTTTACCGGACAATCTGACTACCTGGCATGCTGAAGCATTGGGTGTAACAACCCAATCAAAAGTTGGACAGGGTTCAACCCAGGTGATCACAACCAAAGAGTTGCTGGTTCGACCGATAACTCCGCGCTTCCTGGTTGCTGGTGATCACCTGGCTCTGGCTGCAATTGTTCACAACAATACCGAATCAACGCTCCTTACCGAGGTAACCTTGCAAATTTCGGGCGTTCAACTTGATCTGCCGGATTTTTCCACCCAGGCAGTGAATATTCCAGCAAATTCAAGTGTCCGTGTTGAGTGGTGGGGAACCGTGGATGATATCGAGCAGGCGGACCTGCTTTTTATCGCGGATGCGGGAGCACTTCAAGATGCGGTTAAACCTTATCAAGGAGCGATTCCGGTCTATCGCTATACCGCCCCCGTGGTTTTTGGGACCTCAGGAATTATGGAGAGCGACGGCAATATCCTGGAAATTGTCACCCTTCCTAAAACTTTTGACCCCGATGCTGGGTCATTGGATATTGAATTAGCACCTTCTTTGGCTGCAGTCCTATTGACAGCACTGGATGCGCTCGAAGAAGATTCCCGTTTCTCCAACGAAGCACTGATGTCTCATTTTTTGCCCAACGTAATTACCTATCACACTCTCCAGGTCCTTGAGCTGGATTATCCCCTTCTGGAAAATAGGCTTGAAACCATCATACCCGAAACCCTTGATGCCCTGGCTGCCGGACAGAATGAAGATGGCGGATGGGGCTGGTGGGATGGCGGAGCTAGCGATGTAGAGATCAGTTCCTATATATTGTTCGGGTTGATCAAAGCACAGCAATCCGGAGTATTTGTGGAAGACACAATGATCCAGGGTGCCCGGGGTTATTTGCTGGCCACCCTGCCGGCTGTTGAGATGCTGACTGAAAGCTGGCAGTACGATCAACAGGCTTTCAGATATTTTGCCCTAACAGAAGCCGGGATTGATGTCAGTACCGGCATGTTATCCCTGGTCTCACTCAGCAGCCAGATCAGTCCAGCCAACCAGGCTTTTCTGGCCGTGGCGCTTGAGACACAACTTCCCGGGAATGAACATACCGTTACTCTGCTTTCAAATCTTGCCGGGAACGCCATCCGGACGGCAACAGGCGCTTATTGGGAAAATCCGGACCGCTGCCGCTGCTGGCTCAATAATAATCTTACAACAACTGCTATGATCAATTACGGACTAGCCAGGGTGGAAGGGTTTTCTGAGATTCTGCCTGAATCAATTCGCTATTTGGTTTCAAATCTCGCCCCGGATGGTGATTGGGGATCACCCTATGAAACAGGTTGGTCTGTATTGGCGCTAAACGAAATTTTGTTATCCAGTGGAGACCTAACGGCTAACTATCAATTTTCAGGCGCTGTTAACGGGACGGAGCTGATCACAGGGCAAGTGGATGGCTCAATTGGAATCGAAGCTTCCACTGCCTCTCTACCTATTGACAAACTTTATTCAACTGATCCCAACGCATTGGTGATCAACAGGACAGAAGGAGAGGGCAGACTTTATTACAAGGCCCATTTATTGGTATTTCGACCAGCTGCAGACATTAAACCGTTTGGAAAGGGTATCAGCATCTCTCGTGTTTATGCCGACATTAATAACAAGAATGAGGTTAGTTTTACCCAATCGGGAGAAGTGGGCAATTTGATCCAGGTTCGATTAACGCTTGTCCTGGAACAAGATCTGCACTACTTGATCGTGGAAGATAAAATTCCAGCTGGAGCTGAAGTTCTGGACACAAGGCTGAATACCTCACGCCAGGATCTGGCTGAATATCAGGCAGGTTCACCCTTTAAAAACGGCTGGGGCTGGTGGTATTTTAATCAACCAGTCGTGTATGATAATCGGGTTGTCTGGGCTGCCAATTACCTACCAGCGGGTACTTATCAATTGGTTTATACGATATCTTTAACCCATCCGGGAGAATATCAGGTTTTACCAGCCCGGGCCTGGCAGCAGTATTTCCCTGAAACCCAGGCCATCAGCGCAGGCGAGGTTTTTGTTGTGGAGGTGAAGGATTAATGAGGAAAACGCTTCCTGCAGAGGAAACGCTTTCCCGACCATCTTATCCAAACAAACCTAGAAACCTAGCTGGAGCCAGTTAGTGTCAAAGAGTACCTGGCAGGTAAGGGCTACGAAGATGATCAACAGGATGAAACCACACCCGCAACCTGTACAGGATGCTCCCCTCCCAAAACCAAACCGTTTTTGGAGCCAGTCGAAAACCACATCAAGCATCAATAATTTGAACAAACCTGTAAGACAACCAGCCTGCCTATTCACATTTCTCTCCTCGTAGTATTTGATTATATTAACGAAAAAACCACTGATTTGTTGCATATGAATAACCTGTTTATAAAGACCAGGACCATAAACAAGGAAGGCATAAAATGAAGAAGGCCAAATGGGCTATTATTTTTTATCTATTGTTAGCGTTTTTTTCTATCCCTCATTTGATTGATGATTTTCTTTTTGGAATACCCAATGAATTCGGGATCAGCAACATGACAGCCCAGATCCTGGCAGGCATATTTATCCTGATTTTCATGCTGATCTTTATGGAGCTGGTGAAGGGAACGAAAAGAGGGTTGTATGGGGGGATGTTTATGGGATCGTTTTTAGCTCTGGCTGGCATCCTCAAGCACTTACCTTTAATCATCAAACCAGGGCCTTATTGGAGCGGTTGGTTCTCAGAGGGTTTGATAATTGGCATGATCATTTCGGGATTATCCCTTCTAATATCAGGGATCATGTACCTGAAACGGGGTTAGGATGAACAATAATCTCAGAACAATATCCAGGTACCTGGTTATCTTGCTTATCGTATTTCTTCAAGCCTGTTCATCCCAACCCGAGCTATTTTCTTCCGAGGGAGAAACCTGGGGAATCTACCAGGTGAATTTGGAACGGAGTCAATTCAAACTCTCTATGCAGTGGATGACGAGTTGTCCGGCTGAGCCTTGATCCTGCCGGAGAGAGATTGGTATTCTCTCAAATGGTGGCGGACAGGCTATGAATACTACTGAGATATATACACTGGATCCATACCGGACGGAGATCCGAATACACGACTCACAGAAAACTCGGATCCTGGGATCTATATCCAGTCTGGTCACCGATGGCGCGGTAGCGTTCCTGTCCTGGCGAGATTTAACACGCTGGATATTTATCTGATGGATAGCAGCAGGGCACCAAACCAAACCCGGCTATATGATTCAGGGTATCACGATGCGGATATCGATTGGAGTGGGAGATCAAATAGTATTCACGAGCCAGAGCAAGATCTGGTTATGGAGTCAGATGGATCAAATGCCAGAGTTATAACCGACCCACCCAAGCAGGCCAATGGGGCCGGCGAATCTGCCATTTGGAGATTATGACCCGCGGCTCAGCCCGGACGGCAGCAAGGTGGTCTTTTCTCGGTTGATAAGGACGACTCGGTTCATGGAATTATGATCTCTATTTCATCATGGACTCTGGACGGATCTAATCGGCCAATTTGACAAACACGGTTATTCGCAAGGCCTATCGAGCTGGTCCGCCAAAGGCGACAAGATCCTATATATCCTTTCTGCGATGGGGGAACAGGGTTGTACGACCTCTATTCGAGTCAAGGCTGATGGACATGGACAACCACCTCTTGAAACCCGAAACTCTCCGCCGAACTCTTTGATCCAGAGTGCCAGATACGCCCCTGACGGTTTGAGCGTATATTTTATTGGTCAGTGGTGGAACGTAATCGAATTAGTAGATCCTGCATCGGCTAGCAATGAACAAACCATCAAGGAGGACCAATTATACATAGAGATCCGTAAGCATATCAAGATTACGGATCTATTTAGTTTCTGATTGAAATTGCTGTCTGCGCTAGTGTGTTTTATGAGCAGGAACGGTTCTTCAGCAGCGAGTATTAAAGCGGTGACATTTGCCCAGCCAGAGGTGCAGACACGTAAAAGCCGAGTCACAGCCACAGCGCAGATCGCAGCCCCAACATACCAGAGCAGATTCGGGTTATAGCTATCCAGGATCAACCCAGCTGCAGGCTGGTCCAACAGTCGCTGGCAGGGATCGTCCAGGACAGGCCAAACACAGCCATGTAGCGCGCGCGCATATCCTCAGGAGCGAAATTCGTAGCCAGGGCAGACGCAGTGGCATGATGACCATCTCGCCGATGGTGATGATCACTATCGCGCGCGAATAGCCAGAAGCTGCTCACAAAGCCAAACATGCCAAAACCGATCATGTAGAGACAGTACAGCGCCATCATCATAGAGGAAGCGGGATCGATTCTTGATCAACCGCGTGGTGTGGTAAATTGGAACAAGATCACCGTGCAATGGCGCTGCTGACAGTCACAGAAATCCATAAGTCCCTGGGCTCAATACCGTGATTGTCGCGCAAGTAACCGAGAGGGTATTGTACATTTGCTGGTAAACAAGACCCATCAGCATATGGACACAACCAGGAAGCCACGTAGGCGAAATCCTTCATGACGACCCCGTAACCAGCAAATGTGCGACGATGCTCTCCGGCTCATCGGTTGATCTCCGGCTTAGTCTCCGGGACATACCTGAAGACGATTACAGCGACGATACAGCTGATCACCGCATCGAGCACAAAGAGCATAAAGTAGCTGCGGTTGGCGATGAAACCGCCTAGTGACAGGGCCGATGATCCAGGACAATTGGCCACAACCCGCAGGATGCCAAACCCTCCTGGCGCTTTCTCCTCGGGAGCAGATCAGCGACCATGGCCTGATCGAGCCGGACAGCAGTTGGATAGCAGAGCGATCACTACGGCCAGGGGAGCAAGAGCAAATTCGTTGACCAGATCCCAGGGACAGGTGCTGACTAGCGCTGAAGACTCAACCCGACAGATCAATCAGCACTTGCGTCCCGAACTTATCAGTCAGCGCACCGCCAATCATGGAGCCAATTAACCGAAAGCAGCAAAGAGCTCCCAGGACGATTCCCGCCTGGGTCATGCCCACGTTGAATTTTTGGTTATGTACAGGGAAAAGAAAGGGAAGAGCAGCGTTCCGCCGATCCGATCGATGAAGGAAGCACCTACCACTACCCAGAATATTTTCGGAAAATCATTATATATGTCCCGGAACCGCTTGAACATAGAATCTCCCTTTCCTGATAACAGAAAGGGATTATAGCATACAAATAACCAGGGATGCACCATCGCGCGGACGGTTAAGCACCCCTCTGTGTTATGGACTGTTTCAGCCAGAAGTTTTCAGGTTAACAATATTAAGGATTTAGCGGAGATGGTTTCAGTCGGATCCAATAAAGTCCAACCGCAATCTCTTTATGGTTTCATCAGTAGGCATGCCGGTCTCGCCATCCCATCCGTGTTCCCGGTAGGCGCCCTTAAGCAGTGGGTCAAGATCTGGAACAAAACCCAGAGTGCCGCCATCGGACAATGGCTTGAGCATAATTTCAGGCAGACGGTCATCTGATTTTGATGAGCCCAGGTTGCGATTAATGATCCGTTTCAGGCTGAAAATGCGTTTTCCGGCATCCAGCAGTTCATCCAGGCTGTAATCCCAACCTGTGGCCGCATTTAAGGCGTTTAGTATGTTCCTGCCCCGGGGTTCATAAAGATACAAACTGTCAGGGCGTTATATAAACTGCTCCAGGCCTGGGTCCGGGCTGCGACGCGGCCTTTGTCTTCAGAGTTTTCAAAACGCTCACCGGGGATGAGGCCCAATTCAACAGCATGTCCCATCCCTGTGTCTACCCTGTACACATCTCCCTGAAGGTGGCAGGCGCCGCGGGGCGAGAGAGCATATACCGGGGCCATACCGCTGAAGGATCTGGAATCATGCATGGGAATTTCCAGGTTGCGGACAACAGCAGCTTTTTCCGGAACGCCAAAATGAGCTGCCAGGGCTGCGCTTCCCTCGGATAGTAATTTACCAAATCCTTCCTTGCGCGCAATCATTTCAATCAACTGATGGGACATCTTTATATCGCCGAAGCGGATTTTTAGCCCACCGGTGGATTCTTCGGTCAGGATGCCTTTTTCAAACAGGTCACAAACCAGAGCTATGGTTGAACCTGTGCTGATGGTATCTAAACCAAACACATTGCAGAGATGCCCGGCATAAATCACACCCTCCAGATCATCAACCATAGCCAAGGATCCAAAGGATGCGATGGTTTCGTACTCCGGACCATCTACTTTATCAACCTTATATTTAACTGTGCGGGTTTCCCGTCCACAGATGATCGGGCAGCGATAGCAGGCGGTATTTCTTGTGAGGTGTTTTTCTGTCATGAGAACTCCGGACAGATTTCCCCCCGGCTCCCATTCTCCAACCTGATGGTATCCAACAGGCATGTCCCCGAACATTAATGCCATATCGATATACCCTGCTGTGCCAGCTATTCGTAAGGCTTCGACGGAAATTGAGTCTTTAATTACTTGAAGACTTGCATTAACTGCTTCTTTAAAAGCCCCAGGATTGAATAGAGGAACCTTCTGGCTGCCGCGGAAAGAAATCGCCTTCAGGTTTTTAGAGCCCATGACGGCACCCATTCCTGTCCTTCCAGCTGCCCGGCCGTGATCATTAATGAGCGCGGCCATCTTGACCAGATTTTCTCCTGCCGTTCCAATACAGGAAATTCGGGTTTTGGGATCATTCAGAAAAACCCGGATTGACTCCTGGGTTTGATAGGTATCCTGCCCCCACAAATCGCCGGCGTCATGGATCTTGACTTCCTGGTCCTGGATGGAAATCCAGCAAGGTTCAGCGGACTTTCCTGTTATATACAAACCGTCATAGCCGGCAAAACGCAGTTCAGGTCCGATGAAACCTCCCGTGTTGGATTCTCCCCAGAAACCCGTCAGGGGAGATTTGGCGCTGACCGTACAGCGCCCGGCAGCAGGCATGCTGGTACCAACCAGCGGACCGGTCATATACAAGAGCGGATTGTCTGGTCCAAGGGGATCGATGGATTTACTTAACTTATCGTAAAGCAATCTGGCGGTGAGGCCGCTGCCGCCAATAAAATCCCGGGCCTGATCCGGATCGATTTGTTCCTCATGTACAGACTTTGATGATAGATCAATGACTAATAATTTCTTCATTATTGCTCCTGGATCCTTATCTCGATATTGACAAGTAAATTTCCTAGAAATCTATTGGTTGGCCGCGGAAGGCATATCGATAAATTTTTTCAAGCTCCTGGAAGGACGGAGTTCGAGGTGCAGTGATGATCTGGGTATCGTTAAACGAATCGTCAACCAGTTTATCAATCTGGGAGTCAAAATCATCACCATTAATTCCCAGGTCTTTAAGATTTAATGGCGTTTCAGTTATCTTTAATAGATCCTGGATAGCGGCAGAGAACTGCCTACCAACATTATCTTTAGAAAATTGGATTCCAAGAACCCTGGCAAGATCAGTGATCCGGGAGGAATCCCCTCCGGCGGCGAACTCAATGGTATACGGCAGGCAAACACTTACCGCACGTCCATGCGGAATCCCGAATACAGAACCCAGCACATGGCCCATAGCGTGGGCCAGGGAAGCCATAGCGTTTCCAAAACCTAACCCTGCACTGGTAGCGGCATTATGCATCTTTTCCCGGGCTTGCCGGAAATGCTCCTGATCTGGATTGTCAGACTGGGAGGCCTCATAGGCTATAGGCAAATACTGGAAGACTTCCCGGGCGGCATTTAAACATAAGCCGTCGGTGAGATCGGTATGCCAGGTGCATATATAACCTTCAATGGCATGAGTGAGAGCATCCAGGCCGGTGTCAGCTGTCAAACGGGGTGGCATGCCCGACGCCAGGGCAGGATCAACCAGGGCGATATCAGCAGCATTTTCACGGTTTCCTAATCCCATCTTGCGTTTGGATTCCGGGTCAGTCAGGACGATGGCCCAGGTAACTTCTGCGCCCGTCCCGCTGGTGGTGGGAATGGTGATCAGGTGGGCTTTTTGGCGCAGACCGAGCTCAATGAAGGGATTGATGCCGGCGGGTATCAGGTCGGGTCTTTCATACAAGACCCAGATCGCTTTGGCTGCGTCCATGGGTGATCCACCGCCGAGGCCGATGATCCAGTCAGGATTAAATGAATTTGCGGCCTGGACGCCCAATTCTACCGAGGTCAGGGTAGGATCGGGTTCAATCTGATCGAATATCAGGGTTTCAACACCTTTCTTTGACAATAGACCAGTTACCCGCTCCACGATTCCTAGTTGAACCAGAGTTTGATCAGTCACAACCAGAGCCCGCTTGCAGTTGATATCTTCTAAGGAAGATAAGGCGGTTTCACCAAATACGATCCTGGGGGATACAAAATGCCACATCCAACCCATCCTTCAGTTCAAATTGACAGAGCGAGAATACCTACCAATCAGTGGGTACAAGAGCGCAGCAGGCAACAATTTCCTGGGCTGCTTTGGGATAACGCATAATCTTCATCAAATTACCCTTCAGTTTCAATTGTCCGGTCATCATGCCCTGAATGGGATCCAATTTACCATCAATGACTTTACGCCAGGTGCTGAAAGGGGCACTAAGCGTGTATTCAGTTTCCGGCAAGTTTCCTTCCTCGACCACAGCAGCGCCGGGACTTTTACCGTGGTAAAGCTGCAGGTGAAGGTAAGCTGTTTCGCTGTAAGCCTCGTCGGGTTCTACTACAAATATAAAATCACCTTCCCAGTCTTTGGCTGAGCGTTGATAGGAATCGCTGGCATTCAGCAAATCTCTTACTTCGTTTATCCATTCTTGCGAGGGAAATTTATATGACATTGTGCCTCATTGATTTGGCCATGTCTGTATTATACACACTTGGAAACAGGAAGACCCTAAAAGGTTTGCTATACCATCGACATCCTGTTTTCCATTTCCTTTCATGATTACTTGCAAGTTGAAATTACAGGGGAGTTCAGGCCAACTCCCCGAGACTTGAAATGATATGATTATGAATGAAATAAACCACCTATTTTAGTTTTGTAATTGGGCAGAGGTAAATGAGAATCCTCCATTTTGACGACCCCGCTGAATTTCAGGAGAAAACCAGGGATTTTCTTATGCAGTCGGAAGCGGAGAATAACCTTCCCCTGGGCATCCTTGCCAGCATCATTGCTGGAGAATATAGTGACAGGAAACCTTATTTAATGCAGGTAGAGGAGGGGGACAAACCCTGCCTGGTGGCATTGTGCACACCACCATATCCTGTCATTTTTTCCTTCCAGGATGATACCTCCTAGCCCAAACACTCTTTCCGAAATCATTCAAGATATTCAGGATACACGTGGGCGAAGATTTTACGGGCATTACTGGGAAACAAGACCCTGATATCCGCCTTGGTTGAAACGTGGCAGGGATTAACTGGCAACCAGGCAGAACTAAAATATGCGATGAGAATCTACAAACTGGAGCGGGTCAATCCTGTTTCGAGCGTTCCCTGGCAGGATACGCCCCATGGCCAGAGAGGACGAAGAACTGGTACTGGAATGGTATGCCAGATTTCCACAGGGGATGGTTTGGGGGATGACCCTGATCCATGCCAGGGTAAAGAAACAGGGTATTAAGATATATGAACGCCGAAAAACTATATCGGGGATTAATGATCTGGGACTTAGACGGGAAACCGGTTTCAATGGCGGGTTACTCGGGACCTACTCCTAATGGGATCAGGATCGGTGCGGTTTATACGCCCCCCGATCTGCGCAGAAAGGGCTACGCGAGCGCCTGCACCGCCGGGCTTAGCCAGCATCTATTGGACCTGGGTTTTCAGTTTTGTTTCCTGTTCACTGATCTGCTAAATCCGACCTCTAATCATATTTACCAACAGATAGGTTTTGAACCGGTTTGTGATGTGGATCAATATAATTTCAAAGGTAACGGAACAAAGGCTGATAGCTGATGAAAACGATCGGATTACTGGGCGGCATGAGCTGGGAATCATCCATTGAATATTACCGGATCATTAACCAGTCTGTGAGAAAAGAATTAGGTGGGGTTCATTCGGCCAAGATCGTCCTGGTATCACTTGATTTTGCAGAGATTGAAGAACTGCAAATGAAGGGAGATTGGGAAGCCGCGACCCGGATATTGATCCAAGCTGCTCAGGAACTGGAAAGGGCCGGAGCGGATTTTTTCCTGATCTGCACCAATACCATGCATTTGATGGCCGAGGAAGTTTCTGGGGCCGTATCGATTCCACTGCTGCACATTGCTGATGCCACAGCCAGAGCAGTAAATGCAAATCACATACAAACAGTTGGTTTGTTGGGAACCAAGTTCACCATGGAAGAGGATTTTTACCGGGGAAGGCTGTCAGACCTTCACAAGCTACAGGTAATCATACCTGATCAAGGGGGGCGGAACCTTGTCCACCAGGTGATCTATGATGAACTGGTGCAGGGAAGGATAAACGACAAGTCCCGGGAAGAATACCTGTCAGTGATCGAATCCCTGATAAAAAAGGGAGCAGAAGGCATTATCCTGGGTTGTACAGAAATTGGCCTGTTGGTGAAGCAGGAAGATATCCCGGTACCCGTATTTGATACCATGGAAATCCATGCCATGGCTGCTGTTGAAGCCGCTTTTGGCAGATTTCCAATGAGCTGAATAGATATCCTGTATAATGATTTCAAATAACCATATTTGAAAATTTTTCCGTAACCTGGAAAAGGGAAACAAAAAGCAAAGGGAAAGAGTTATGAACACGGACTTTTTAAGAAGACAGCTGGCATTAAATCGAGACCGGATTGCAGCCCTGGCCCAGGGCGTGCCCGAAGATCAAGCCCGCTGGAAACCAGACCCAGAAACCTGGTCGATCTTGGAAATTGTCAGCCACCTGGCAGACGAAGAGGAATTTGATTTTCCGGTAAGACTGAAAATGATCCTGGAAGTATCCGAAAAACCCTGGCCGGAAATTGATCCCGGGGGCTGGGTAGCAGAACGCGAATACAATGAAGGGAATTTATTTGAGACGCTCAAGCGCTATATGAATTTACGCAATGAGGCCCTGGCCTGGCTTGATACAGTAGATAACCCGGATTGGGAGATCACATATGAAGCGCCCTTCGGTGAAGTCAGTGCTGGAGATATGTTCGTCTCCTGGGTGACCCATGACCTGCTCCATTTGAGGCAGCTGGTTGAAATGCAAAGGGATTATTTGGTTGATCAGGCGCAGCCATATCGGCTGGATTATGCCGGGGATTGGTAAGGGTACAAAGAGGATATTTAAACACAAAAAGGCTGTCGACCAGGCAGCCCTTTTTTCTTTAGGACAGCCTATTTTATTGTTATTTTGTTGCCTTCTACTACTTCTCCGATTACCCAGACGGGTTGATCGATCTGTTCTGCCCGTTTCCGCAGATCATCAAGGCGAGAGGAATTGATTGAAAATAACAATCCTCCGCTGGTCTGGGGGTCAAAGAGCAACATTAACTCTTCCTCGCTCAGCGATTTTGGAGCCTTGATATGTTTACTATAGTAGAGTTTATTATCATATGCCCCCCCGGGGAAGCTGTAAAGACCAGCATACTCCCGGGCTGAACTGATGAAGGGAATCATATCTGAATAGAGGTTTAACCCAACCCCGGAACCTTGAGCCAGTTCCCAGGCGTGTCCCAACAAGCTGAACCCGGAAATGTCTGTAGCAGCTTTGACGCCAAAGGATTGGGCCAGCTCACTGGCTTTGCGGTTCAGTCTTTTCATCCAGATTACAGCTTCCTGGACGTGTTCAGGTTTTGCATTTTGATTTTTTAGTGCTGTGGTAGTTACTCCAAATCCAAGCGGTTTGGTTAGGATCAGGGCGTCACCGGGTCGAGCAGCAGCTTTGGTCATGAGCAAATCTGGGTGAGCAAAACCCAGGCATATCAGGCCGTATTTGGGTTCCTCGTCCTGGATGGTGTGTCCCCCGGCAATTACCACTCCGGCTTCCTTGGCCTTTTCAGCTCCTCCGCGCATTATTTCTCCGGATACCTCAGGAGGAAGTTTGGGCGGCAGGGCCGCGATATTAAGCGCCAGGAAGGGTGTTCCGCCCATCGCATAGATGTCTGAAAGGCTGTTGGCTGCCGAGATGGCACCGTAATCATAAGGATCATCCACAACAGGCGTGAAAAAATCCGTGGTGACGATCAGCACACGATCATCATCAAGTTTCCAGACAGCTGCGTCGTCGGGTTGATTCAGTCCGATCAATAGATCTGGATAATCTTTATCAGAAAATATATCGTCCAGGGGGCGCAGAACCTGCGCCAGCGTTTCCGCGCTAAGCTTGGACGCTCAACCGGCGCATTTGGAAAGTGAGGTCAGGCGTATTTGGCGACCGGAAGGTTTTTTCTCTTTGCTCATAATTGACACAGCTTAAGAATCATAAATAGAATGAATAGGATAAAAAAATTTTATCACAGGTGGTTCGATTCCAGATTCGAAAAACAAATTTGTAATTATCCCGGGAGCGAGAAATCCAATTCGGATTGAGGATAATTATTCTCAGAGATGCTTTCTCTCGAGAAAATATGATTCCACAGCATGATCAGCTGAAAATATAATTGGATAAAGGTCAAAAAAGCCTGATCAGAAAAAGGGTTTGTTCAAAATGATAACTATAAAGAAACCTGATATACCTGGGGGCGATAACGGTTTGCTTTTCAGCCTGCCAGGCTGTTGATTTGACGGAATCATCTTCAGCAATCCAAGAAATCGCGACGAGCAGCACAGACCCCGCCGGAACTAACTAATACAGTGATGATTGGACCAGAGCCAACAGCTCAAGTTATGACACCAGCCGGCCCCCAAACATTTTCTCCGGAGCTCTCCGATAACCTTAGGGCTGGATGCACCAAGAAAGATCCCAGGACGGCAAGTCCCAAAGAAGGTGAGCTTGCCGTAGACTTCTCGCTTCGAGGATGTTAATGGCGTTGAATATACTCTATCTAAAATGTTATCTGAAAAACCGGTCTACATGATATTTGGATCCTTCACTTGACCACCATTTCGGGGGCAGTGTGCCGCCTATAACGATATATATCTAAAATACGGCAGCCAGGTGCATGTTGTTATCATCTATTCACGAGAGGCTCATCCTTATGATGGTAACCCGATGGGATACAGTTATGATTCTGCGGGAAACCCCATATCACAACCATCCACCTATCAAGAGCGAGTGGAAAATGCCCGCAAGACGATAGAAGAAGCGGGTTTATTAATGCCCGTGCTGATTGACAGTATTGATAATCCATTATGGTGCACTTACGGCCGACTCCCTAATAATGCCTACCTGATTAGACAAAATGGGGAGATAATCGTTTACCTAAAATGGAACGATCCCATTGAAATGGAACAAGCGATCAACGATTATTTATTAATGGACGATTGAGCTTAAGTATTAAAATTATGATTTATATCAAGGTATGAAAAAACCCGACCAATTTGGTCGGGTTTTTAATTATTTGTATTTTTCCCTTTCGGGTAATCTCAGCCCTGTATCAGGGAATTATATCCGGTAACGGCAGGATATAAGGATTATCGGCGGGAACCAGCATGACCTGGATTCCGGGAGCCAATTTTTCAATATAACGATAATTCAGCAGCTCAGGGTATTTGGACAGGACGTCTGCGATCAACTGAAGCGCTTCCGCTTCTGCTTTGGCTTCAATTACCTGGGACTCCGCGCGTCCTTGAGCCGCAAGAATGGCTGCGTCCTTGGTGCCTTCCGCAACCTGACGGGCTTGTTCCGCTTCCTGTACTCGCTGTTCAACGATATATTCTGCCTGCTGGGCCAGCTGTTCAGCGATTTGTTTTTGTTCGATGGAGGCCGCATATTCCGTTGTGAAGGTGATGTTGCGCAGCACAAAGTCAGACAGAATTAAACCATTGTCTGACATTGACTTCGACATTACATCATCGATCTGGGTCTTGAGCTCCTCTCGTTTGGTGCTGTAGACTTCGTTGACCCTGTAATGAGATACCGCGTCTCGGATCACACCGCGGACAATGGGTCGGACCAGGCCATCAACATACCGGTCCTGCCAGGTGATGTGCACATCCAGGATAGAGGCAGGATTGAGAGAAAAAATGATCGAAGCGTCAATATAAACTTCCTGGCCATCCGATGTGCGGGCGGCAATCGAGTCATCTCCCTGGATCTCCCCTTCTGTGTGGGCTATGGACATGGTGTAGGTGACTTTTGAGATAGTATATGTTTTTACGTTTTCAGCATAGGGGATAACCCAGCGCAGTCCAGGCTGGAGAATTTCTTTCCTGTAACCAAGCGGTTCAACGGCACTGATGACAACTCCCGCGGTCCTGGGGCTGAATAAATACCAGCCCGGCGCTGATGGTGTTTATTATCACCGCAGCGACTACTGCGACTAGAATCCCGGTCACGGCTCCGCGGGTTTTCTTGCCCTGGCGGGCGCGCATGACAATCAAAGCTAAGAAAGCGATGACTACCAACCAGGAGAAGGCGGCTAGGGCTGAGACCAAAACTGTAATTTGCATTTTTTCCTCCGCTATATGATTTTTACACTACCTGAGTAGTTTTCTTAATTATATACGGCGCAGGGGCTGAAGGTTTCATGGTGGTGTTCTTATATCTTATTAATAGAGCCTGTGGTACATTTGGAATTTATGGAGAATAATAAAACTGAAAAAAAGGGGCTGACACTTTTTTCCCATCCAGAGAATGAAACATTGGGTCTTGGAGGAATGTTTGGGTTCCTGACAGCCAGGCAGGACCCTACGAGTCATGATGGGGCGAGGATTCTTGCATATATATGCTTTAAAAAAATCTCGCTCCCCCTGCCAGTATTCCGGGAGTAAAATAGATACAACTTTCCTGGCAGGCTTATTGCACCTGATACAACTCTTTAGAAAATAACCTACTGCTGAGCGATATTTCCCAAATAATTATTGATCGGTATATATTGGTAAAGAGATATCCATGAAAAAGAACTCTGATCTATCCAACACCCTGATAAAGATTTCTGCATCCATTGCAGGTGGGATCACCCTGTTTGTGCTGGTGATCGGATTGGCAACAGCGGGTTTTCGATCCATTTATAATGGAAGGATTTTCCCCGGAATTTATCTGGGCTGGGTTAATCTCAGCGGACAAACCCCAGAAGACGCGGCAAATTTGATCAGGGATGAATTCGGTTATACAGAGAATGGACAGATCACTCTGCAATATGATGATCTTGACTGGGAAGCCACTCCAGGAGAGCTGGGAATGTTCTTCAGCCCCAATTTTAATGCCGAGTTTGCATTTCAAACCGGACGGGACGGAGGAATTGCTAAGCGAATTGCAGCTCAGATCCAGATTCTCCGCCACGGGGTCATTCTGGCCCCCCAGTTTGTAGTTGATGAAAAAACAGCTACGGATTTCCTGGCCGGTATAGCAGACTCGCTCAATCAACCAGTGGTGGAAGCCTCCATAAATCTGGAAGGATTAGAGGTAGTGGTCCAGCCTGGACAGATCGGACGAGAGCTTGATATTCCAGCATCTCTGGCCGTGATCACGCTTCAGCTGCAAACTCTGCAAAGCGGATACTTGCCGTTGATAGTAACAGAAACCTATCCGGAAATTCTCGATGTAACGGCCCAGGCAGAATTTGCCAGGAAAATTCTATCCCAACCCCTGATTCTCAGGATTCCAGATGCCAAGGATAACGACCCGGGCCCCTGGTCTCTCACTCCAGAGAAATTGGTAGAGATGATGGTAATTGAAAGAATCACTACCGGTAATGGAGAAGACTACAGGATCGCACTTGATTCTGAACAATTGGGAACATATCTTGAAAACCGGGCGGCGAGAGTTAACAGAGATCCCAAAAACGCCCGCATGTATTTTGATGACGACACAAAGGAATTGGTCCTGATTGACGCTGAAGTAATTGGGCTTCGCCTGGATATTGGCCGATCCATTAATGCAATTCACAGGGGACTTTTAGATGGCAATCACGATATAGAACTGTCGGTAGAAAAAACGCTTCCCGATATTTCATCTGAACACACTGCTGAGGAATTGGGCATCACAGAACTGGTGAGCTCCGAGACATCTTATTTTTACGGGTCGGACAGCTCGCGAATCCATAATATCTCAACTGCTGCGGCAAACTTCCACGGTATTTTTATTGCGCCGGGTGAAACCTTTTCGATGGCGGAACAACTGGGTGATGTCAGCCTGGATACAGGATATTCGGAAGCCTGGATAATCTTCGGAGACCGCACCATTAAAGGCGTTGGTGGCGGTGTCTGCCAGGTGAGCACTACCCTATTCCGAACAGTATTCTTCGGTGGATATCCAGTGGATGAGCGTTATCCCCACGCCTACCGGGTGCTGTACTATGAACAGCGACCCAATGGAAGTAATAATCCCAAGCTGGCCGGATTGGACGCCACAGTTTATGTGCCCCTGGTTGATTTCAAATTTACCAATGATTCCGAACACTGGTTATTGATGGAAACCTATGTGTATGCGGGCTTCCGCCAGCTGGTCTGGAAATTTTACAGCACATCAGATGGCAGGACGGTTAGCTGGAGCACAACTGGATTAAAGAATGTGAAGGATCCCCCTGATCCTATCTATGAAGAAAATCCAGAACTAAAAAAAGGGGTAGTTCGCCAGGTTGATTGGGCTGTGGAAGGGGCAACCGTGACAGTCACCCGGGATGTGTACCGGGACGGACAGAAACTCTGGCAGGATATTTTTAAGACCAAATACCGACCCTGGGCGGCTGTTTGCCAATATGGTCCGGATACTGGTAATATGCCCCCCGAAGACCCTGATCCGGATGATCCCTGTAAGAAGTAAGTTATAATTAGAAAGCAATTAACTCCAACGGAGGAGGATTGGATGGTCAGTAAAGAGCTGCTTGAAATTTTGAGATGTCCCGCTTGTGTACAAACAAAGGAAGGCACACTGGATTATTACAAGGAAGCCTGGTTGGTTTGTAATGAATGCAACCGAAAATATCCAATCCGCCAGGATATTCCGGTCATGTTAATTGACGAGGGAGATAAATGGGTGGATACGGCAGTGGAAGATCTGCCTGTCCCGCCGCCTGAGAAGTAAGCTGAAGGATGCGGGATTCTTAAGAAATAACCACACAGGACACGGGTTCCTATCAGGAAGCCGTGTCCTCTTAATTTAACCTAACACCGTATTCAGCCAGCATTCTGAAAGAACCTGATGACCCTTGTCTGTAGGATGAACCCCATCATCCAAAAGCAGGTGGGGAGAAATCTGGTGGGCAGCTTCATCCAGGGCACCCTGGAAGGGTACAAAAACGGCATCAAATTTACTGGCAAGCTCCTGGACAGACGCCTGCCTTTGAGAAACATCCTTTTCCCACTCTCGAGTCACTTCACCAGTTAGCAGGATGAATGGCTCACAGAGTACAAGCTGAACAACTGGCAAGCGCTGGCGAGTAATCTCGAGGATCTTCTGAAGAAGTATCCGGTATTCTTCAGGGCTAGACCCCAATCCAGAAAACAGGTAATTCCAGGTGTCATTTACGCCTATCAAAATACTGAGCAAATCTGGCATAAGCGACAGTGAATCCCGCTCCCAGCGACTCTCCAGGTCGCGGATTCGATTACCACTGACACCCCGATTGTAGATCTGCAGATACTGGTCATTATTCTCTCCCAGCAGTCTATCTGCGATTCGGCGTGCATAACCAAAACCCAGGCTGTCTCCCGAATTCGGTCCGATTGACGGCCGGCTGCGGCCGGTATCTGTGATGGAGTCCCCCTGGAAGAGGATCACGGAATGAGGTTTAAGAGCATACATTTAAAGCAGCCCTATTAGTTTTACCAATGCGCTGTAAGACAGTAAATTGTGAATATCTTCCACAAAGCGGATTTTCTCCTGGCTGGCATCCGCCAAAGACCCCCGGAAAATCAGCGGATCATAATCCAGGTCGAGGGCTCCCCGATAAGTAGAAAGGACACACTGGGAAGCAGCGAATCCGGTCAGGAACAGGGTATCAACGCCCAAATCCTGAAGCTGCTGGTGCAGGTCAGTCTTGTTGAACGCATTTCCATAGGTTTTGTGGACCCGGGGATCAGCAGGAAGAAGATCAATTTTTGAAGTGGTGTCAAAACCCGGGGATCCGGGGACCCGGCCGTCTTCTTCCTCAATATCCTCGATCACGATTACTGGCAGATCCTTATCGCGGAACAGCTCAATAGCTGCATTGATGTATTCCACGGCGGACGTCAGGGATTGAGCAGTTTCGGGGCTGTGATCAAAAAAAACTTCCTGCATGTCAATTACCAATAAGGCAGGTTTCATTTTAGTTCTCCTTAGAAAAAGAAAAAATACCTGGGAACTGAATTCTTATAGTCCAGGTAGGATTCTCCGTATTGTAACTCAAGGGCGCGCTCTTCTCCAAGGATGCGGAAATGGTTCATGATAATCCTGACATCAACAATATCAAGACAGTCCAGCTGGCAACCATCAGGCTGAAGCCAATCATGCCCAGGATAAAGGCGACCCATTGGGGATTGCGCGAGATCTTATATAATCCGCTGGTGGCCGGCTCATCCATGGGGGTGATGTTGAAGGTGTGCAAGGCATAAACGAAACCGATTTGGCTGATCAGGGTAAATACCAAGCCAATCCAGAAGACAGGAAGATCGAATTTCAGGGGGGTGAAGATGATCAAGACCATGGCGGCCAGAGCAAAAGGCAGACCGATCTTTGCTGCAGCAGCCTGCCCGTCTGTCCAGCCAGTACGATCGTAAAGGCGCTCGACGGTTTCTTTGGGATAGATCTTTAACAGAATGAAGAATAATCCATAAAAGAGTACGATCGGAATCCAGCCGTTGAGCCAGCCCAGGCTGAGGGGAGGAAATAAGGTCATACCCTCCTCCCATTAAGGTTGTTTGTATACTTAATCATGATGATTGTTTTCCACACCCCTTGAAAATGAGATATAACGAGGCACGCGGTTGCAATATGATTGATAATCATTGCCGAAGATTGACCTGAGGTGTTCCTCCTCCGTTAAGACCATCATCTGGGCGATCAAACAATAAATCAATATCCAGGCGCCAGATTCCAGGGAGGGATATAAAATAGCCAGTCCAACCAAAACCAGGCTATATGAAATTAGCTGTGGGTTGCGAGACCAACGATAAGGACCAGACTGGCGAAGGGCTTCTGACCCCTGTCCTAAAGAGGTAACGAAACCAAGATAAGCCATAATGCCCAACGTCAAGAGGATACCTAAGATCAATATTCCCAGAGAAATCCCTACTTGGGCCCTGTTGGGGGGCAAAGGTGGGATCTCGGGCCATTTCACAGAGAGATAAAGATAAGGCAGATTGGCATGCAGTCCGAAAATCAAAAATTCCAGGACGACAGATAATGGAGATAGTTTTCCTGTTCGGTAATCTTTTTTTACAATGACTCTGAAAATCAGGAATGACAATAACACGAGAAGAACGGCACCAATCCAGAACCACATGCTTTTTCTCCTTCCTAAACAAGTGATCAGTATTCAGTCAGCAGGTTTTTTTGCCAGAAAGATCAATTCTCCTGGATAAAAAGATCCATAGGGGCTTTTGTGATAATCGCCGTAAAGTTCAATCACCTCAAAACCACAGCGGGTTAGCAGGTGTTCGGCTTCGTAGCGGAATAAATAGCGCATCGGGAAAGCGTGCACCAGGCGTTCTTTTTTCCCATCCGGGTGAGTCAAATAATAGATAAGCTCTACATCCTGCACCTGCCGGAAATGGTCCCTGGCCACAGTTCTATCCTTTCGGAGAACCTTAATTCCATCCGGAGTGGTGAATTCCGGCTCGATGGACCTTTCTTCGCCCAGATCTTCCCTGGTGAGATGTGTCAGGGATGGGTTGAAGATATCCAGGATCAAAAAACCTCCAGGTTCGAGATGGCGATGGATGCATTGCAGACAGCTGATCTGGTCCTGCGTGGTCAGCAGGTGCTGGAAGGGGCGGAAAGGAGTGGTAACCAGGGAAAAGGTTTCTCCCAGATCAAAATCTCGCATGTTGCCTTCGACCAGCGTGACGCGTTCTTGAACCTCGGCGGGTTCTTGTTCCAGGGTTTGACGGCAGACATCCAGCATATAAGGGGAGATATCCAGACCGGTAATGGTAATCCCGGCCCGGGCAGTGGGCAGCAGCACCCGGCCTGTTCCGCAGCCAACTTCCAGCACCGGACTTCCTGAATCGAGGGCAGCCTGGACGAAAAACTCCACATCTGGACGTTCCAGGTAGGGAATGACCTGGTCATAAAGTTGGGCTACAAAAGGACTGGATTGATAGCCTCCGGTGTCATGATCCATGAGAACCTCCTTATTTAAAGACCTCCGAGGTCGTGTATTTCTAACGCACCCCCCAGATAGCCCAGACAATGATCATTACCAAACCGATCAGGAAGCGGGCTACAAATGCAAGTCCCCAGCCAGACAAGAGACCTTTTGTGATATCCCAGGCTTCATTGCTGTCGCGAATTCTGGCATATTCCAGCAGGAACAGCAGAGTTGGCGCGGCTATGATTCCTCCCAGAGGGGGAAAGGCAAAAGTGCCAATTAATCCTCCCAGCAGGGCTCCGCCGATAGAAATCCAGCTGGCTCCTGCCTGCCGGGCCTTGCCGCCCATCAGGAGATTATCCACCAGGGTTCCGCCGATCATTAACAAGGTGATGATTAAGAGCACCCAGATTTCAAGGGTAGCGAAGCTTGTTACCAGGCCGTGGAGCAAGACCGCGGCCCAAATGATCACCACTCCGGGATAGATGGGAAGTACCATCCCGAACAGACCAACAGCCATGATCAGATATATAAATATGTTCAGGGAGAGGTTCAACCAATTTGGCATTAAGACCTCCGAGGTCTATTTATCACATCGACTCCGCCCATCCAGGGACGGAGCACTTCTGGGATCACAACTGAGCCGTCTTTTTGCTGGTTGTTTTCCAGAATGGCAATCATCACCCGGGGAAGTCCCAGGCCGGAACCATTCAGGGTGTGCACAAAGCGAGTTCCTTTTCCGCCTTCTGGGCGATAACGGATAGCAGCACGACGGGCTTGGAAATCACGGGTGTTTGAAATAGACGAAACCTCCAGCCATTCATTACAACCTGCCGCCCAGACTTCAATATCGTGGGTATAGGCGGCCACAAATCCCAGATCGCCGGTGCAAAGATTATTTACGCGATAGGGTAGATTGAGCAACTGGCAAATACGTTCGGAATCTTCAAGCATGCGAATAAACATCTTTTCCGATTCTTCTGGAGTGCAGTAGATATACATCTCTACCTTATCAAATTGGTGGCCGCGTTTTATGCCCCGAACCTCACGTCCCGCACTCATTTTTTCGCGGCGAAAGCAGGGGGAGTAGGCTGTGTATTCCAGGGGAAGATCGTTTTCATCAATAATCTCATCCTTGTGCAAACCCGTCAGTGGAACTTCTGCCGTTGGCACCCACCAAAAATCTTCCTCGTGATCATGGTAAAGGTTGTCTCCAAATTTCGGAAGCTGCCCTGATGCATAAACTATCTCTTCCTTAACCATAAATGGAGTGTAGCGCTCCTGATAACCATGACTGGTATGGGTATCAAGCATAAAACTCACCAGTGACCGCTGGAGCCGGGCACCCAGTCCATTCAGAACATAAAACCTGGTCCCAGATAATTTGACCCCGCGTTCAAAATCTAGAATTCCCAATGCCGGACCAAGATCCCAATGGGCCTGGGGTTCAAAATCAAAAATAGGCTTGTCTCCAATCGTTTTGATCAATTCGTTTTCACTATCATCTGTTCCAACCGGCACCCGTTCATCGGGTAAATTCGGGAATGTTCCTACCAGAGCTGAAAGGGCTGGCTCTACTTCCCTGAGTTCGTTTTCAAAGCTTTTGAGCTGATCCCCCGATTTTCCCATAGCCGCGATTTTTTCCTGACGCTCATCGGGGTCTTTAATCTTTCCGATAGCCTTAGATTCCTGATTGCGCTCAGCCCGCAGGCGCTCGACATCCTGGAGCAATTCCCGGCGCTTGGCGTCCAGCTGGATTACCTGGTCAACCGGAGAAGGGTCCAGATGCCTTTTGGTTAAACCCTGGCGGATCAGGTCAGGATTATCCCTGAATATTTGGATATCTAACATTATGAACTCCTATTCACTTAATTAAAAACTCCCCTCGCCAGCAGGACGAGAGGGCGTTCGTGGTGCCACCTGCTTTCACCGCAGATCTGCGGTCTCATTATTCCGGTTAACGGGCGGACCGGCTCCTTTACGGCCAAAGCTGACCCCTGCAGGAGCGATGTCCTCAGCCAGAAGGCTTCAGAAACGGAGGGGAATTCGCCTTTTGTGTTTAATTCCCTTTCACCAGGCGGGAACTCTCTGGATAAACACACAGGGTACTGATCTCCGCGGTCATCTCTTAATATATTTACCTTGTCCTCATTATACAAGAAGGGCCAAGATTGACAAGCCCGCAGGGTATTTCTGGCCTTTTCTCTGAATATCCCCAGGGATCTCTGCCAAAAGAGGATATGCTATACTTCAAACATTGTCTGAGCCCCACATCCGGGTTGATGACCCAGGACCGGGTTTTCTGTGTTGTTGTGATTTTGCACTATGCGGTTTCCTATGACCGGATTCTGTGGCTGAGCGCTCAAAAAGAGTTCAAATAAAATACATATTCAGGGCTAAGTGGGAAAATGATCAATCCCAGTGAAATGTCGGGAGAGATGATGTTGGAAAATTTGGATATACGGGAATCTTTACCCGAAGAACTTGCCGCAGTTCTGGCGGTTGAAAGGGCTGCTTTTGGATCAGGCGAGGAAGTCCGCCTGGTCATGGACCTTCTGAAAGATCCCAGCGCGGAGCCAGTTTTATCATTGCTGGCATTATTCGATACTCAGGCTGTTGGACATATCCTGTTTACCAAAGCAGTCCTGGATCCGCCAATTGCCCTAAAGGCTTATTTACTTGCTCCTCTGGCGGTTATACCGGCTTTTCAGAAACAGGGAATCGGTGGTTCTTTGATCAAACATGGACTTCAAATTCTGGCTGCTTGGGAAGTGGATTGGGTTTTTGTTTTGGGCCACGAGGCTTATTATCCCCGGCATGGGTTTTCTCCGGCATTGAAGCTGGGTTTTGAACCGCCCTATCCAATCCCGGAGCAATTCACTGGTGCATGGATGACTCAGGCTCTGACCCCCGCCTGTAGCGCAACCTATCGGGGCAAAGTGATTCCTGCAAAGGCTTTGGATCAAGCCTGCTATTGGCGAGAATAAAATGAAACCCGAATATAATAAAGTCACTGCCTATATCACTTGCGCTGGAAAATTAGTGGTTTTTACCCAGACGGATTTTCCAAGGGCAGGCGTTCAAGTCCCTTCCGGGACGGTTGATGATGGTGAGGATCTGGAAAAAACTGTATTGCGAGAAGCATATGAAGAAACTGGCTTGCTGAATTTAAAGGTTGAAACTTTTTTAGTGGACAAAAAGCAGATCTTCTATCCTCCAGATGATGACCCTGTACAAATTCACCGACATTATTATCACCTTTCTTATCCCGGGCCCATTGACCAGGAACGCTGGCAGCATTGGGAGATGACTCCTTCAGAGGGACCAGAGAGCCAAATCCTGTTCGAGTTGTTCTGGGTTGACATCCAGGACATACTAGAATTAACTGGACCAGATGATTTTCTTGATATGATTATTGAGAATTCTTGACAGATTTAGTTTTAATCAAATCCAGACACCCTTAGAAAACATTCGTTGAATAATTAACGGATAAAACATATGGCATAATAACGGAAAAAGGTAAAGGATTATCGGCTATGAATTGTAAACAATGCGGCGCACCCATGGTGCTGTACAGGGAAAGGGACTACTATCACTGCGAACACTGCGGAAGCTATCATTTTCCGGAAGAAACTACCCAGGGCGTAAGGGTCCTGGGCGAAAACCCAGAGGGGATCCAATGTCCTCTTTGTAAGATCGCATTAAATATGGCGACTATTGATAATTATTATCGGGGCTTCCAATGTTCCAACTGCAGGGGATTGATGTTCAATCGAACCCGATTCAAGGAAGTTATTGATTATCGCCGGTCAAAGATCAAGGCTCCATCGGAACCGGTCAACACTTTTGATCCGACCGAATTGGAACGAAAAACAGAATGCCCGATCTGTTTTCAAGAAATGGAAACTTTCCAATATCTGGGACCGGGAAATATTGTGATTGACACCTGCCATAAAGATGATCTGATCTGGCTGGATTATGGAGAGCTCAATAAAATAGTAAGCGCTCCGGGCAGGGACCGGGGAGTACCGCGTGTAAAACCAGAAAAAGAGGACCAGAAAGACAAGAAGGACGAATCTAAAAAAGAGAAAAGATCAGCCCTGGAGCACTTCATTTACGAAATTGGGAGAACTTTCTTTTCTGATTAATTTTCCAAGCCCCCGAGGTTAATGGATGGATCATTGGAAAGAATGGCAGAAGGTCTACCAACATGGCATCATGGTGATCTGGCCGCCGGACGAAATCAGGAATATTGTTAACGCTCAGAGAGAAACCTATGATCCTGTCTCCGCATCTTTCTGCGGAGCGCACATTACTTTAACCCAACCACTGCTGAATCCATTATCTGACCAGGAGTGGGGAAATATCCAGGATATATTTAGAAGATTTCCCCCTTTTAAAATTCAGTATGGACCAATAAAGTCCTTCCTGCCCTATCCCTGTATCTGGTATGAGATCCAACCAACAGACAAAATACTCGACTTAAGGCATGCTCTTCATCAAACGGGGTATTTTAATTTATCCCTCAATCACACTGATGATTTTATTCCCCACATGACCATCACAGAGGGATTATCAGGCTCGCCGGTCGATGCGGAATTATTGACTGTACTGCAGGAGCAAAGCAGCCAGGGGTCATTTCTCTGCCAGGACGCAGCCCATATAGTACCAGACGAATCCTTTTGTTTCATTAAAGTAAAAAGTTTGGCCCTTACTGGAGATAAATAACAAATCAAGGGTTTTCTAATTCATCTCTAGCAGAATACAAGCAATATGATTGGATTTCAGTTATGCACATAACAATTCTAGCTTTAGGTTCTACCGGTGACATCCTGCCTTATTCTGCCCTCGGGAGCGGCTTATTGAAAGCCGGCCACCAGATCCGGTTCATCACTTTCAACGATTTTGCGTCCGTGATCAAAGACCTGGGGATGGATCATTATCCGATCCAGGGAGATCCTAAATCGCTGGTTTCGGGGGGCGGAGGCAACATCCTCTCCATGGCACGATCTTTTAATTCCCTGGCCAGGGGTTATGCCCGTGATTTATCAAACCCGCTGTTGCTGGAAACTGATCTGTTTCTCAATCAACTGCCCGCAAATCTGTACGCATACGACCTGGCAGAGAAGGCATCAGTTCCATTGATTGCGGTTTCTGTCATTCCGCTAGCCCCTACCAATCAATTCCCTCTGGCAAGTTTCCCGGATCTGCCGCTGCCAGGTTTTAATAAGCTGACTTACTTTATTGGCGAATGGATAGTTTGGATGATGTTTCGCAAGGTGATCC
>PVMK01148622.1_pt1 | contig 26763 bp, 29 predicted proteins | sample 1853481 | NCBI WGS metagenome assembly PVMK01 (sample SAMN08533507, study PRJNA380276) | Marine sediment metagenome, whole genome shotgun sequencing project. | reverse complement strand
GTAGTCCTTCATGGTCATCCGCGATTCACCGCCGACCTCGACCTCTTGCTCGACCTTGCGCCCTCGCATGCGGCTGCAGCGATCGTTGCTCTCGAAACGCTAAGCTACACGCCCCGGGCGCCTGTGCGGGCCCGGGACTTTGCCAACGATGAGATTCGGGCAGCGTGGCTCGAGGAAAAGGGGCTGACAGTATTTTCGCTGTGGAGTCCGAATCATCCGGGCACCGAGGTCGACCTGTTCGTGGAAGAGCCGTTCGAGTTCAGTGATGCCTGGGCGCGGCGACTGGATGTAGTGCTGGCCGATGGCACAACCGTACACGTCGTTGGCCTCGACGACCTTCGGTATCTCAAGCGGAATGCTGGCCGTCCGAAAGATCTCGACGACCTCGAGAAGCTGGATGAGATCGCCCGTGCTACCCTGGAAACCGATGACCAAGACGCGTAACGACGGTTGGGAGCGACACGAAGCGGAGCAGCGCCTTGCGTGGCTGAAGCTGACGCCGGCACAGCGTCTCGCGTGGCTCGAGGACGCGAAGCGCTTTGCTGAAGCTGCGAAGCGCGCGCGAAAGGTCACGCGCCAAAGGCGTCGGCCGGAGCACTACTGAGAGCGAAACCTTCCCAGGGACGATTTCGGGAAACCTGGGCTCGGACGAGCCGACAAGGGGGTATGAGTCTCCCGCGGTGCGTTTTGCCGAACACCACGTATCTAGTGACGCGTCGCTGCCTGGGGCGTCGTTTCTTGTTGCGCCCCGATGCGGCGCTCAACCAGCTGTTCTTGTACTGCCTGGCGCTCGGGGCACAGAAGTACGGCATCGCGGTGCACGGTGTGTCCGTGATGAGCAACCACTATCACTTGACGCTGACCGATGAGCGCGGGGTGCTGCCCGACTTCATGGGGTGGCTCAATAGCCAGCTCGCCAAGCGCATCAAGCGGCTTCGGCGCTGGGACGAAGTGGTGTGGGAGCCCAATGTCCACTACAGCGCAGTGGAGCTTCAGGGTGAGGCCGAAGTGCTCGACAAGGTGGCCTACACGCTCCTGAACCCGGTGAGTGCGGGGCTGGTGCAGCGGCCCGAGGATTGGCCGGGGGTGGTGAGCACGCTGAGGACGCTCCGGCGGGGCACGGTCCAGGTGCAGCGGCCAAAGATTGGGTTCAAGGACAACGTCCCACAGTCGTTGACCCTGTCGTTGGTGCCGCCGCCCTGCTTCGCGGACCAGGGCCAGTATCTCAGCGCGCTCCGGGCGTTGGTGGGCAGTCGGCTGCAGGCGTTGCACGCGCAATGGGTGCAGCAAGGCCACCGCGTGCTCGGCCGCAGGGCGGTACGCAAGACCGCGGTCACCGCACGACCAGCGACACGCAAAGAGCGGTTCGGCCAGAGCCCGACCTTTTCGGCGCTGACCCAGCAAGCGTGGCGTCAAGCCGTGAGGCGGCTACGGGGCTTTCGCGCGGCGTATCGTCGCGCGTACGAAGCGTGGCGGAGCGGAAGCCCCGATGTGGAATTCCCGGCGGGCACCTGGTGGTTGGCCCGGTGCGCGAGCGTCACGGTCGCCACGTAGGCCCGGTGGCGCGCGTCAATCCACGCTGAGGCGACGGTCCCAAGCCCGCAGGGCAGAGCTGCCGCTTGCGCAGTGCAGTGGGCCCGCGGGGAGGACGATCGAACACCCTCCGGGGCCACGCAGCGCGGAACCAGCTGACTGAATCGTCAAGCGTGGAGCTTCCGTAGGCCGAAACCGGCAACTCGCAGCACACCCATGTTCTATTCACCCTGGGAACGATTCCCCGGGGAACGATTCCCGTGCATAGAAACCGGCAACTCGCAGCACACCCATGTTCTATTCACCCTGGGAACGATTCCCCGTGCATATTCACCCTGGGAACGATTCCCGTATTCACCCTGGGCACGATTCCCCGGGAACGATTCCCCGTGCATATTCACCCTGGGAACGATTCCCCCCCGGGAACGATTCCCCCCCTCAGTTCGATGACATCATTGGCGGCGTCATGAAGAAGCTCGAAGCAATGGGCGTGGCGGACAACACGATCATCATCGTCACGACGGATAACGGAACGGAGACGTTCACCTGGCCCGACGGCGGCAATACGCCGTTCAAGGGTGAGAAGGGCATGGCGCTAGAGGGTGGTTTCCGCGTGCCAGCCATTATTCGTTGGCCGGGTAAAGTGAAGCCGAATCAGGTCATCAACGGCGTGATGTCCGGCATGGACTGGTTCCCGACGTTCGTCACTGCCGCGGGCAATCCGAATATCAAAGAGGAGTTGCTCAAAGGGAAGCAGCTTGGCGACAAGATCTACAACGTGCATTTGGACGGCTATGACCAGACGGATATGCTGACCAAGGGCGGCAAGTCGACCCGCAACGAGATTTGGTACTTCACCCAGATGTCGCTTGCAGCCATTCGGATCGGTGACATCAAATTTCAACTGCTCACCATGCCTGCGGGTTGGCTGGGGCCGCAGGTGCAGCCGGGTTGGCCAATGATGACCAACCTTCGCCTCGATCCGTTCGAGCGATTGGGATTTGCACCAGGTCAGTCGTGGATGTCGTTCGAGCATTACTACGGCCGTGAGTTCTGGCGCTTCGTCTTCATGCAAGAGACAGTCGCCGAACTGGCGAAAACCGCCATCGAGTACCCGCCGATGCAGGCGGGCGCAAGTTTCAACCTGGATGCTGTGAAGAAGCAGATCGCAGCGGCTGCCGCGGCTCACTCGCAGTGAGTTGTGAGATTAGGGATCATGCCGGACGTTTTTCACTACGATAACTTCTCCCGCAGAGCTTCATACGGCGTTCTGCCTGTCCGCTCCTTCGGGCCCGCCAGTTAGTAACTGACCTCGACCGTGCCGTCCTCAGATACCTTGACCGATGCATTCGGCTGCATCGCTGCGTCCGGGAAGTCATCTCCCAACAGGTCGACGGCGATGATCCGCTTCTGGAGCCAGTTATCGGCCATGATCAGCCCTGTCGCCGCCAGCGAATCCACGTGTCTGGCGAACAGCATCGCCGCAGGCGCGATACCTTTTTGCGCGACGGACATGAACATGCACGAGGCGCTACTCGAACCGACCGTTTGAGGAATGCACAGAATCGCGCCGGCAAGGTCCTTGCCAAGGAGGTCCGGGTTCTGCGTGTCCTCGCAGACCGCCGAATCGCCACCGGTCACCACAGAGTCCCACGCAGCGCAGGTGTTGAAGCCTATCTTGCTAGCAGCCGCTTTGCCCTCGACTTCACCCGCAAGCACCGGCCCTCCTTTGAATGTCTTTTTCGTAGTCATGACGATTTCCTTTTCCGTGTTGCGCGTGCTTAGGACTTCTGTGCTGCCTGATTTTCAGCGTCGTGTTGTATTCGGCTCGCCTCCGTTTCCACCCAGCTCTTGACATTACCTATTGACTATATTACGTATATGAAATGTGGGAGGTCCTCGAGAGCAGGCCTTGCAAGAGGCAACTCAAGAGGGCACCCAAAGAGGTCGTCAAACAATACGAGGCATGGAAAGAGGTCGTCCAAGCATCTGGACCACGATCGCTCCGGTTGATTCCCGGCTATCGGGATCATGCACTCAAGGGCGAGTGGAAAGGTGCACGCGCGAGCTATCTAACCAGAAAGTGGCGGGTCCTCTACCTGGTCGAAGGAGACTGCTTCGAGGTCCTCGTGCTGGAGGTGAATCCCCATGAGTACTAAGCGCGGAAAGAAGGTTCAAGAGGCACTTCGCGGAGGGCGGTTCACGAAGTCTGTCGTTCGAGTCAAGCTCACGCCCGCCGAGATGACCCGTATCCTCAGGGAAAAGAACGAGCTCACACAGTCGGAGTTGGCCGAGCGTACCGGCCTCACGCAATCGACCATCTCGAATATCGAGAACGGACGGACGCAGCTCGGCGCGGAACGAGCCAAGACCTTGGCGCGAGCTCTTCGTGTTCACCCGGCGGTGTTGCTCTTCCCGGGGTGGGACGTGAGCGAAGAGAGCGCCGCTTAGCTCACGCTGGGCGGGCACAGCTCCGCGGAGATGGCAGGTCGCCTGCACGTGAGCCCAGAAGCTGCCTCCACCAAGACTCGAGCGCTTGCCATCATGGAGCGGGAGTTCCCGGAAGCTGGGCGTTGCGCTTTTTCCCCAATTCGAGGGAAGGATTCTGAAGGATTCTCTTCATTTGTAGCTGCTTCTATGGAAGGAAGGTGCGCGCAAGCCAGTGCGAGCGGTACGGGCGACCCGACGCGTTGAACCTTCCTACTGGCACGAGATCGTTATACAAGATGTCGACAAGGGAGATTTGAAGCCATGCAGATGAAACAGATCCTCGTCGCAACCGATTTCTCGGAACAGTCCGACTCGGCAATCCGTCATGGCGTGAATATCGCCTGTTCCACCGGGGCCGGGCTGCGAATCGTGCACGTCGTCGAGACACCTGCGGATGAGGAGGGACTAGAGTCCGCACGGCCCGCCGGGCAGCATTGGCATATCGATGACGAGGCGCGAGTCGCAAGCGCCGTCGAGGCGTGCGCGTCCGAGGGTATCGACATTACGCAGGAAATCGTCGATGCCCCGTCCACGGCAGAAGGACTCCAATCGGTCGTCGACACTCACGGTGCGGACTTGACCATCGTGGGCAGCACGGGGTTGTCCGGGATCAAACAGGCGTTGCTCGGCAGCACGGCCCAGAAAGTTCTACGTACCGTGCAGACGCACGTCCTGGTGGCCCGGGGCGAGACGCCTCCTGCCGCGGGCTACGAGCGAATTCTCATCCCGACTGATTTCTCCGTACCTGCCGAGAAAGCTCTACAGCTTGCCGTGACGCTGGCAGCGCCGGACGCACAGTTCGACCTCATTCACTTCTGGCGCGTTCCTGAAGCCACACGTGGAGATGAGTACTCCCAACTCGTGATCGATACCGTTGGCAATTCCGTGAAGGAGCGCGGCCGCAAGCTGCTCGAGTCCTTCCAAAAAGAAGCGCCGAACGCCAACTTCTACTCGGTTCAAGCGTCCCCTGAGCGCGGCATCGCGCAGAAGCTAGAGAAAGGCGACTATGACCTCGTCGTGGTCGGAAGCTATGGGCGCTCCAACCTGAGGCGTTGGCTTCTCGGAAGCGTAGCGGAATACACCGCCAGGACTTCGCCTTGCGCTATCGCGGTGGCCAGGCCCGACTGAATCGCTCGTGGAAGGGGAATCAGATTCCCATGTCGTGAAGGATCAGTTTCAGCGGACTGGCAATCTTCCAAGGTTCGGATCGCGTCTCTTTCCCAAAGCCGGCACCCTTTCCGCCGTCGCGGCAGTGCGGAGTCCCGGCGTGACCTCGATGCCCAGTGGGCTATAATGAGTGGGTGCGAAGCGTACGACCATCCGAGCTGAGTACCGAACAGAAGCACTACCTTTCGCTGTGGCAGGAAGCGGTTCGTCTTGCGGAAGGAACGAAGCACGACCCCAGCGACATTTACCACGCGCTCTGCAATCTCGAACTGATGCCTGAGGAGCAATTGGATGGCGGGTTCATCCGAGCCGGTCGGGCTTAGTCCCAGTGAGCGAGTATTCTTGCGGGCGCTGCAGTCGCAAGGCGTCCCGTTCATGATAGTCGGCATCGCCGCGGCACGTCTTCAAGGGGCGCCCGTCGTAACGGAAGACATCGATTTATGGTTCGCAGAAGGGAGCGAGAGGGGGATTGCGGCCGCCGCAACGGAGGCCGGCGTGGTCTACGTCCCAGGTGGCATCGCGATGAACCCCCCCTACATTCGGCGGGCGCGACGTACGACTGGATCAAGTCCTGTCGATGTCCGGGCTCGCATCCTTCGACGAAGAGCTCGCCAACACGACCGTCCGGGAGGTGAACGGCATCTCTCTACGCATCCTCAATTTGGACCGCATCATCGACAGTAAACGGGCAGCGAATCGGGACAAAGACCGAGCTGTTCTGCCAGCGCTCGAGGCGGCCCTGGTCGCGCTGCGATCTCGTGAACGGACACCCTGAAGCAGCGACTCCAAAAATCCACTGCGCTACGGTCGCTGATAGGACACTACTTCCCCAGGACTTCCGGACTGCCGCCCGACCCTGAGGTTCCACGCCCCGCCATTCGTGCGAGACCGGTGGCCGAACCGTCAGCCCACCTCAATCGTTCCGTCCCCGTGAACCTTGACCTGGTCGCCCGTCTTGACCGCGTCGAGGAAGTCGTCGCCCAGCAAGTCCACGGTGACGATGCGTTTGCCGAGCCAGTTGTCGCCCATGAGGATGCCGCAGGCGGCTAGCGAGTCGATGTGGTTGGCGAAGAGCATGGCCTTGGGTGCGATGCCCTTGTCGAGGATAATCATGAACAAGGTCGCTGCGCTGCTCGATCCGATCGTTTGCGGAATGCACACGATCTTGTCCGCGAGGTCGTGTCCGAAGAGGTCCGTGTTGTCGTGGTCCTGACAGACTCCGGAGTCGGAGCCTGCGATCAAGACGTCGACATAGGTGGCGTGTGAAATTACAGATCCAGTCGGACCATCCTGCCATCTTCAGAATAGATGATGGCCAAGGAGGTCTGCCTGCGATCGATCCTCGTGTGGATGATCCTCGTAAGCGCGTCCAGGGCGTTGGCGTTCCCGTCTGAGATATGCGCAACCGCCGCTGGCTTCTCCGCCGCGTGCGCCAAAGTCGGAGCTACCTGCGGAAACCTGTTCTTGCCGATGCTCACGAAAACGATCGGCTTACAGTACACACTCGCGGTCCTAGCGGGAGTGAGCGTCCTCGGTTACTTTATCCCGACCAAGCTGGGAGCGGGGCTGACGAGCCTGAAGGAAGACATCTGATGGCACAATCAAACTCGCTTACCAAGGCAACTACCACACCCCTCGCATCGATTTTTGGCAGCGGGTTCCTGATCATCGTGCCGATTCTCGCCGGCGCCGTGGGGCACCTCTCGGTGATCGCGATGGCTGGGGTCTGCGCGTTGGCCCTCGCAGTTGGAAGCGTCATCCGATTCAACATTCGACATACCGAGCCTGTCCTTGCCGACAGTCCTCCGGAGTCCACGCTGTCACTCGAACGCGCATCTGATCTGGCTCTGATCTTCGCGTACGTCATCTCGGTCTCGCTCTATCTTCACATTCTCGCTGCCTTCGTTCTCGGGGGGTTCGATGCAGACACCGAGCTCAACGAAAACATCGTCACGACGGCCGTGATCGGCGTGATCATGTCGATTGGGATGACCAAGGGCCTGGCCCCGCTCGAATTCCTGGAGAGCTGGGCGCTTTTGATCACCTTTGCCATCATCGTGATCTTGCTCGCGGGCTTTGGCTATTTCGACTGGAACGCCTGGCAGTCGTCGGCAGGCATTCAAATGCCGGAGCCGCTCGAGCACACGCCATGGGAAGTCCTGACAATCCTCGCGGGCACCCTCATCGTCGTTCAGGGGTTTGAAACACCCCGCTACCTCGGTGATGAGTTCGACGCCGATACACGAATCAAGGCCTCGCGCTGGTCCCAGATCATCTCCACAGTCGTGTACCTCGCGTTCGTCGCCCTCGCCCTTCCCCTCACGCATCTTCTGCACGGCAAGTACGACGACAACAGACTCATCGAGCTCGCAAAATTCGCATCACCCCTTCTCGTCACGCCTCTGATCATCGCCGCCGCGATGAGCCAGTTCTCTGCGGCGGTCGCCGACACGATGTCCGCAACCGGAAACATGGAGGAGATGACGAATCACCATCTCAAGGAGAAGTTTGGATACCTTCTCGTCGGCGGTGGTGCGATCTCGCTGACATGGTCGGCCAGCACGCTCGAGATCCTCGCGCTCGCGTCCCGCGCATTCGCGTTCTACTACTTGCTCCAGTGCTTCGTCGCCTTCACCGTCAGCAAGTCGTCCGCCCAGAAGCTCGGACTCCTCGTGCTCGCGGCGGCGCTCGCGTTCATTACGGTGTTTGCGGTGCCGGCGGGGTAACGAAGCGAAACGGTGGATGGCTTAGTGGTCCGATTCGACGATCTGATTCTCACCAAGCGGATCGCAGCACGGCCGATCGACTACCGAGCGAGCAGCGTAGGAATATCGAGATACTGGGCAAGCGCGTGGACGATGCTTCGAGGGCTCGACGGCCTCGACGAAGGGCAAGGGAAGCTGCGGCAGATTCGGGTATCGCTTCGCAAAAGCGCTGGTGATGCGAGCGGTCGCCCGTTGGCGGGCTTCCCTCTCGTGCGTCAGTGTGGAGAGAACTTCGTCGATCGCGGTGGTGGTTACGTCGGCGGTTTCGAGCACGTGGATCCAATTGCGCTCCGGTACGAAAGCCGAGTTGAGAATGAGAGCCCGCGGAGCCATCTCGAGCTTGCCGAGCTTCTTGATGAGGTAGTCGACGTCATCTCTCGCTGCCGCGGTGGGTGAGGCGACCAGAAAGTAACGCGTCTCGGGGCGGAGCAGCAGCTCACTCGTATGCTCGTTGAGCAAGATGAAGCGTTTTCGAACGCGGGCCATCTCCACGAAGAGTCCCGGCCACGTCGTGCGCCACGGGGCCCAACGCGCGCACCAGGAGCTGCTCGACGGGACCCATCTTGTCATCTTGCAGCGCGATGCTGGTGCGCTTGCCGATCGCGGCCATCCAACCAACCGCACGGCCACCAAGAAGCTTGGCCAAGCTTTTCGGGTAGCTGATGAAGTCCACGGCGTTTCGAGATGGGCGCGGTGTCGATCACGACCGCATCGACATCATGCTCGACAATTGCGCGCCAAGTGAGGCTCATCGTCGCCAGTTCGTGGATTCCGGGGACCGCGGCTTCGAGGAGCTCGATAAAGGCGGTTTTGAAGTAGCCGTTCGACCGCCTCGGGTTCCTCTTCGAAGAGAAACTCGACGAAAGTGCGGAAAGCGTCCTCGGGATTGGGCATGAGCCCGTAGAGCTGTCCGCTTCCCGAATCCAGTGAAAGCGCTCGGGCTTGCGTCCCTAGCTCGACGCCCATCGCATCTGCGAGGCGGCGAGCCGGATCGATGCTCACGATCAACGTACGGTATCCACTGTTGGCCAGAGCAAGCGCAAACGCGGCAGATGCGGTTGTCTTACCCACGCCGCCGCCTCCCACGCACACGATGACCTCCGGATGGCTCATGCCGCACCTGCGCTTCGCAGCCAGTCTGCCGCCGTTGCTGCTGTTGGGTCCTTGGCCGCTAGCGGCAGCAACGTCAGCCCGGTGTCGCCGCCCCGTTCTTCTCCGTAGCGGTGCACCGTGTCGTCGAGCGCCTGCATGACTTGTTCGCGAATCGCGTCGCGGATGGAGAGAAGCGCGGCGAGCTCTTGCGCCGCCTCGCCAATCGGACCTGATGACTTGGACAGGAAAAGAGTGTCGTCGAGTGCACCGGCCGGCAGCGCTTGCGGCACACGATTCACGACGAGCCGGTCCACCGAAAGACCCGCCTCCTTTTCGACGGTGACGCAAAGGCTCAACGTTTCCCACAAAACGAGGCGCTCGGGGAGCGTCACGACGACGATGGAAGCGTGCCTCGGGGAAACCAACTCGTCTTCGAGCCTCGCACAGAGATCGTGCACCGGCCCACGACCGGTGAGCTCACGTCCCTGCCGCGCGACCTTTAGCCACGCCACGCTGTGTCCCGTGGCAGGCATGTCGAACACCACCCGCTTGCCGGGATGCTCCTCGACAACCTGCCGCGCCAACTCCAACACGCCGAGCTCCCGGATGGCCGGTGCCGCGCGGATCAGAGGGCGCATCGCGAAATTGTCGAGAGCGACTTTTGCAAGCATCTCAGACCCAAACACGGACGCGGCGGCTTTTACCACGGCACGACTCGGATCGATCACAATGCACTCGAGGCCACTCGGTCGATTGCGGAGGACGCGTCGCCCGCTGGCACCGTCTCCGAACTCGACGTAGACCGCTTCGCCGTCGGCCTCTGCGGCCGCGAGCGCGAGGCCTGCCGCGACAGTGGTCTTGCCGACGCCACCCTTGCCCGTGACGAACACTGCGGGCGCGAGGGAAACGTGTGCCCCCGTGCGTGCAGCGCTAATCGGCAAGGCCTGAAGCCATCCCTTCCAGAACCTCACCGAGCATGAGCACGTACGCTTCGCGGATGAACCGGACGTAGTGGGGTGCCGTATGCCCACCCGCGCGCGTGAGCGCTTCAATGCCGTCTACCGTGTTGTGCCACGTGCGCGCGATGTCCCCCAACGTCCATTCGCCGGAGATGACCGGCGTCAATCGCCCGTCCTCGGTATCGGTCTCGATGTCGATGTAGTCGTCCATCATCTGAATGAAGAGCGAGACCTCGTACATCCACGGGCGCGCCGCCTCCCCCGCGTAGCGGTGAACCGGAAACAGTAGACCGTCGATCGTTCCTTGAATCCCCGCCAGCCGATGGCCGAGACCCGTCGTGTCGGCCACGCCGCTCATCCCCGCAACTTCGGAGTCCACCCAGTCCTTGAGCCTTCGGATCGCCTGCTCGAACGGGGCTCGCTCGCTTGGCGCCAATCCGCGTTCCATCTCGACTTGAAGGGCGCGCGTCAGCCTGAGTGGGGGCGTGTCAGGCTCCCAGCTGCCATCGAGTAGAGCATGAAGCTTGCGACCGCGTTCCTGTGGCGGGTCATCCATGCAGTGGTCAAACGCGTGGTCGATCACCGCAATGAACGAAGCGATAAGAATGATTTGCCGGTGCTGCTCGGCCAGAGCGACGCGACCGAGAACGTTTAGCGCGGCGCGTGCCGCGAGAGCGAGAACGGCGTTGGGCAAGACCAGCCGATTCCCGAGCCCGGTGATCAAAGCCACGGACAGCGGCCTCTTCGGCGCGCAGAATAGCACCGTGTAGGGAGCCGACGCGTATAGATCACACGCGGCCAGGCGCAACTTCACTGCAAACGGATCGTCGAAGCATCGCCGGCCAGTGCTGGCGAATCAGCGGCATGACGAACCGGTCGTAGTGGCGCGCAGTGATCTCTCGGATACCGACGGTCAGCTGGGTCACCGATGGATCGGCTTTGCCCATGAGCGCGCGGAGCTGCCCGATGCGCTCGTCGCGAGAGAGCGACGATGCGGAAATGGCCGTGGTGGAAGGGCTCGGGAGCCGCGGGATTGAACATCGCTCGATGCGAGCGTAGCAGAGGATGGGATGCCTGGTCAGATGGGATAGGGAGTGAACCTGGGGAAGCGCATGCGACCATCTGATTGTAGACTAGACGCCATGAACTTGCACTGGGTACGGAGTTGGTGGATTGGCTGTGTCGCCATTCTAGCACTCGGCTGCGCCGCGGCGACGAGCAAACCGACGGTTCCAACGCCGTCCAGTGGCGCCGAGGAGGTGCTCCGCCTTGCTGCGGGCCCCGTGGTCGACGAGGCGAGCGTTCGACCGGGCGTCAACGCACTGTACTTTCAGCCGGATGCGCTCGATAAATACACCCGTGTTCTAGAAGGCGAGCGTCGTGAAGTGGTTCAGTACCGCGACGAGATTGTCGACGCGATCGGCCTTTTGGAGGGGATGATCGTCGCCGACATCGGCGCAGGCACGGGCCTGTTCACCACCGAGATCGCCAGGCGGGTCGGGGACCATGGCGCTGTGTTCGGCGTGGACATCGTGCCCGCCTTTCTCGATCGGATTCGGGAGCACGTGGAAGCGGAGCAGCTCACCAATGTCACCGTCGTTCGAGGAGAGGAGCAGGCGACCGCCTTGGAGGACGCCTCCGTGGACCTCGCGTTCATGTGCGACACTTACCATCACATCGAGTACCCACAGACCTACATGCGCTCGCTGTTCCGCACGTTGCGGCCGGGAGCCACGCTGGTGCTCATCGACTTCGAGCGCATCGAGGGCAAGACTATCCCCGGCATGCTCAAACATGTCCGCGCTGATAAGCAGACAGTGATCGACGAGGTCAGCCGGGCAGGGTTCGTGCTGGAGTCCGAGACCGACTTGCTCGAACAAAACTACTATCTCCACTTTCGCCGTCCCTAGGAAAAGCTGCTCAATCGACGTCTTTTTCGCCAGGCCCCCCTCGATCCCCTCTACTATTGAGAACATGCGGTCGCTGAGGCGCTTGGCACCTTGCTTGGCCTTGAGCTTATGCGCCTGGGCTGGCTTGGCCTCAGCGCAGGACCTCGTGCCGCCCGAAGTGAAGACCTTGCCAACTGTGAAGGTTCCTCCCGGGGTCCAGGTGCCCGAGAGCCGCGTCGTCCGCCTGCTGGTGCGGATCGAGTCCGACGGTTCGGCGGTGGTCGAGCAGTGCAATGCGGACAGGCCTCTTTGCAACGTCATCGACGAGGCGATTGCCGATTCGGAGTTCGTACCGGCAACCCGCGAAGGAAATCCCGTTCCATCCCGCGTTCAAGTCGATATTCGCCTCATCGTTCCGTCCGCTGCGGAAGAGGCACCGGGGTCGTCTCCGGAGACCGCGGTCGTCATCGAAACGATCGGGGAAAGCACGACAGAAGAGCTGGTTTTCTCCGAAACGGCGCAAGTCGATGCACGCACGCAGCAGCCGATCCGGCTCGAGCTCGAGGGCATTCGGAACATTCCCGGTACCCTCGGCGATCCCTTTCGTACGCTCTTGCTCATGCCCTGCGTCGTTCCCATCGCGAACGGTCAGCCCTACGGCTACGTGTGCGGCGCACCACCAGCGGGCACCGCGTACCTCTATGACAACCTCCGCATCCCGCTGCTCTTTCACTCTGCGATCGGGCCAGCGACCATTCACCCGGCCATCGTTCGGGACGTCAAGCTCTACACCTCCGCGCCGCCGGCTCGCTACGGTCGCTTCACGGGGGGAGTGATGTCCGGAGACCCGCGTACGATTCCGAATGACCGAGTTCATGGCGAGGTCGAGCTTCGGACGATCGACGCGTCCGGGATGCTCAATGTCCCGCTTCCAAAAGACGGATCTATGACGTTTTCGGGGCGCTATGGTTTCCCCAATCTCTTGCTCGGAGCGCTGAACGTAGACGCAAGCGTGGACTACTGGGACTATCAATACAGCGCGGACGTATCGATGAGTTCGCGCTCGCGTTTCCAGGTGGTGGCATTCGGGGGTCGCGACAACTCTGTCTTCGACGAGAGCGACCCGGCCCAGCGGTTTGCGCTAAACCTTCAGTTCCATCGCATTGAGACGCGGTTCGTGGGCCGGCTAGACCGGTGGGAACTAGTCGGGACGATGCTGTATGGCTACGACTTTTCGGATGTCGACGACGGCTCCGCGAACATAGCGAACGCTGGAGCAAACATTCATCGCTTTGGGCCGAGGTTTTGGGCAACCTATGCGGCGCCTAAGTTTAGGGTGCGTCTCGGAGGCGACGTGGCCGGTCTGTTCGGCCCGATTAGCTGTCAACGAGATCCTTTTGCAGATATCCCGACCCCTTGCGATCCGCGTCCGGATGGTTTTGTTGCGCAGACTCGTCGCGTCATTGGTGGCGTCTACGCCGAAGCTAACTTGGCGCCGGTTAGATGGTTGGATCTTTCACTCGGGGTTCGCGGCGACGTTTGGGGCACCTCCGGAGAACGGGACGCGGGGGTAAGCCCCCGAACTCGAGCCACGTTTCACACCTCGGACATTGCAGATGTGTTCGTGGGCTGGGGGTTTGGAATCATGCCCGCAACCTATCCGATTCCGATTCCGGGTCTTGGCGATGTGCCACTCGAGCCGGGTCTGCAACGCGCGAATCAAACCGAAGCCGGCGTGCGTTTCTTCCTTCCGTACGAGCTCACGCTCGAAGCACGTGGTTACGTCAACCTGTACCGTGACATTCGCTTTGTCGACGTCTTCACGAATCCCCAGATCAACGACTCTGCAGGGTTCCCCGTGGGCTTCATCGATAACGCTGCCGAAGGCAAGAGTTACGGCGCTACGTTCTTGCTTCAGCGGCCGTTTCAAGTTGGCTTCTCGACGTTCTTTTCCTACACGCTGGGTTTCAGCGATTTGACGGGAACCGCGGTGTCGCTCGACCAAACCTCGTCTCAGGACTTCGACTACACGCCATCTTACGATGTGAGGCACGTCCTGAATGCCGTGCTGGCATGGCAGGCGAAGTTCGGGCTGGTGATCAGTGCTCGTTTGTCGACGCGCTCGGGTCGCACGGAAGGCTGGGTATGGCTCGACGACGAGGGTGTCGTTCGGCAGTACGGCCAGCGCGTCCCCTGGTTCACGCGGCTCGACGCCCAAATCGCGTACGAGTGGGCGAAACCAGGTCGACGCATGCGAATTTCGCTCGAGTGGGTAAACATCACGCAGGCGCGCGACGCTCAGGAGCTTTCGCAGGACTCGTCCGACAGCGCTTGCTTTCTTCGCTCGGGCGTTCCTGCCGAGCCCTGCCCCTTGATATTCACCACGGCAATTTGGTTTCCCAACCTGTCGTTTCGAGCGACCTTCTGACCGTCAGTCCCAGCCTAAGCGCCAGCGCGAGCTTCGCGGTCCTCATGGGGATTACTGCGCTTTGAGCTCGAGGTCGATTCGCTCGCCGCCCGCCCTAGGCTCGAACGCCTGCACATAGCGGCTCGGCAAATGAAAGACAAGCGCAATGGGTGTTCCGCCAACCTCATCGATGACGACGCCCTGGTCGGCACCTACGCGCTCCTGAAGACGAGTCCAAACGTAGCCCTTGACCGTATCGCCGACGAAGACACCGGGAGCAGCGGAGCAACTCTTCCGATCTCCGGGCCCGACACAGACTCGACGCGCATTTGGCTCCACAGCGACTCCGTTTCACGATCCCACAGGACGAGGTTGGAGTTGTACAGGAGACCCGACACGCCCATCCGCACGGTTTGTCCTGGAACGAAGCCTCGCCGATCGAATCGCAGGCCTGAGCCGGTCAAGGGACAGAGGGTTATTGCAAACGCATCTTCGCCGATTTCGACGTTGGCGACCTCGTGCCACCAGAGGATGTTGTGAGGATAGGCACGAGGGCCTTCCGAGGTGCGCAGGCCGAGCACCAGGTCGCGGTCTGCCAGGTACGCAGCCTCTGAGTTGTCCGCTGCCACCATCGCGGGCGAATCGAGCGGCGGGATGCAATCGCGGCCCGAACACCCTGAAAAGATATCGTCGCAGGGGACGGTGCACTGACCGGACGGGTCTTGTTGAATGGTCGCGGCGTTGGTTACCTCGCCTTCCCACACTTCGGTACCTGGGTGAAACACACTCCAGGCAAACCAAAAGGCATTGTGGCCGGTTACGGGAACCAGGTCGTTCGCCGCCTCATCCCGTGCGCCATCCAAATACCAGCGCTCGCCGTTGGAGCCGGCCAAGCGCAACATGCCGATCGCACCGTCCGCTGGAGGCAAGGCCGTTGGCACCGGAGCCGTATCGGCGTCACGCGCGGTCACGCCGCCACGGGCACAAGCTCCTAGAATGAAAGCCAAGCTCGTTGCCAATCGCCACGAACGGGCGTGATAACCCATAAAACCTCCGCGCAACCTCTGTCTCGCGTTTAAGCGCAAGCGGACGAGACGTTACGGTCCGATCATCAGCCGCGCTTCCGCGACGCTCAGCCGTTGCCCGTCGTCAACGCAACCGCGAGCATGTAACAGGCCCATAAGCCGACCAGCGGCCATAGACTAAAGTGGGCGAGGACCCAAAGGATCGCGACGTATGCGATCCAGGCGAACATGGCCTATCGATCCCGCCTGATGCGGAGCCAATCCGCGCTGAACCGTTCGTCATCCTCCCGGCTTAGTGGGCCGATGGGCATGGCCCAGAATCTACCAAGGGACTGAGCCACCACCAAAGAACCCGGACTTTCGTCACCGTTGGGGGACTCAGCGGTGTCCGACCGACGCCTGCAACGCGCCGGCTTCGAAGCCCTCGGGGGCCTCGCCATCGCGCATGTAAAGATAGAGAGCGGCTTGGAAGATGCCTTGGAGCGCGGACTGCGCCAGCGCGATGCCGATGAAATAGAGGACCGAGATAACGATGAGCGTCACGCTGCTGGCCGTGACTCCCAACATCAGGAGGAGCACGCCCGGTAGCGCAAGGAGCAGGAAGATGAGGCCGAAGCTGAAGTTGCCGATGATCTGCTCGCCCCAGGTCTTCTTGAGCATCGCGGCCGAACGCTGGAGCGCACTGATGGGGCCCTCGTTCTCAATGACCAGGATCGGGACGACGAGGAAGCTCGTGAGGGACCAGGCCATGCCCAGCAGGCCGGCGACGATCTTGCCCACCAGGCTCGAGCGCTCTTCGATCATGCGAAGCACCATACCCACGGTCGCGGCTAGAACCGCCCAGCCGGCGATCGCGGGAAGACGATCCCAGGCCGCGCGCAGGCCATCGCCCACCGTGGGGTCGCCACCTTCCATGCGAATCTGCGCGCAGGCGATGAGCCCTGCGTTGAAGAAGATGATCACGAAGTAATTGCAGCAGTAGAACAGAAACAACGCGAGAATGTGCATGGCCTGTTCCGCGGAGAGGTTTCCGTCGGACGCGCCCAGGGCCTGCGCCGTGCTCGAAGTCGCGCTTTCGCTGGCTGCTTGCCAGTCGGTCATCGCGAGCATGGGGCCCGCAAACGATGCCAGAACCAGCAGACAACAGATACCCGACAGCAGCGGGAATAGGAGCAACTCCTTGTCCTGCTTCAGCACATCCCACGATGCGCGCATCAACGATGTAGTTCGAGAAAACTTGCCCACGGTGATCCCCCTCTTGTCAGACGCGGTTGCCCAACAGGGTATCCTAGAATCGACGCACCCCAAAAACGGGCCATGGAGCCACGTGTAGCTGGCCCAGCGCGCCTCGGAGTGTTACCCCTCCGCGTGCCCATTCTAGTCGCTGAAAACCTGAGGAAGTCCTACGGGGACGTCACGCTGCTCGATGGAGTCGACCTGTCGATTCACGAAGGCGAGCGCATCGGGCTCGTGGGTTCCAACGGCGCCGGCAAATCCACCCTCGCCCGTATTCTTCTCGGCATCGAAACGGCCGACGAAGGCCGCGTCGCGCGACGGAGGGAAGCCACGATTCGTTACCTGCCGCAGGAACCCGACCTGCCGATGGAGCGAACCGCCCGCGATCTGGTGTTCGACGGTCTGGGAGCTTGGGCAGACGCGTTTCGAACCCACGAAGCGCTGAGCCAACGTATCGCCGCGGAGGAGCCCGGCTGGGAAGAGTTGCTGCACCAACAGGCGGCCAGCGCGCAGGAAGTCGAACGGCTCGGCGGATGGGAAAGGAGTCACCGGGTCGACGTTCTCCTCGAGCAACTCGGAATGCGTCAGATTCTTCGGCCGATCGAAGAGCTCAGCGGTGGAGAGCGACGACGGGTCGCATTGGCCAGACTGCTAGTCGAAGAGCCCACGTTGGCGATCCTCGACGAGCCGACGAACCACCTCGACGCCGACACGATCGAATGGCTCGAGACCTATCTCAAGCAGCAATATGGAGGAGCGCTCCTGCTGATCACGCATGATCGCTATGTGCTCGACCGGGTGGTCACCCGCACGCTGGAAATCGACCAAGGTCAGATCCACAGCTACGCCGGCGGATGGCGATCGTACCTCACTGCCAAAGCAGAGCGTATGGCCCACGCCTCACGGGCAGAGGCCAATCGTAAGAACCTCTTGCGCACGGAGCTCGAGTGGCTGCGACGTTCGCCCAAGGCTCGGACCTCGAAATCCAAAGCCCGCGTCGACCGAGCAGTCGCGCTCCGTGATGCCCAGGGACCTCGAGTCGAGCGAGCCGCGCGCTTCGAGCTCCAGACTGAACGGCTTGGTGGCACGGTCCTCGAAACTCACGACCTCAGCCTCGAGCTCGGAGGGCGTGAGCTCGTGCGTTCGCTGAGCTTCGTCCTGCAGCGAGGCGAGCGTGTGGGCATCGTCGGTCCCAATGGAGCGGGCAAGACGACACTGCTAGAAAGCATCCTCGGACTGCTCGAACCCTCGGGCGGACGCGTCGTGGTGGGGAAGAACACCAAGTTCGCTTACTTCGACCAAGGCCGAAGTGGTCTCGACGACGAACAGTCACTTCAGCACAACGTCGCGGGGGATCGCTCTCACGTTCAGTTTCAGGGCAAGTCGGTGGACATTCGCAGCTATCTGAAGCGCTTTCTATTCGAGCCACATCGCGCTCGCGACCGAGTGGCTGCTCTCTCAGGAGGGGAACGCGCGCGCGCGGCGCTGGCGAAGATGCTGCTGCTGCCCGCAAACGTGCTGGTGCTCGACGAACCAACCAACGACCTCGATGTCTCGACGCTCGCGACCCTCGAGGAGATGCTGGTCGAGGGCGAAACGACCGCCCTCATCGTTTGTCACGATCGGTACTTTCTCGACCGCGTGGCAACCGGGATTCTAGCATTCGAAGATGACGGTCAGCTCACCGCCTACGCGGGCAACTACAGCGACTATCGCAAAAGACGCTCTGAACGTGACGCTGCTCGGAAACGCGCGAGCCCTGTGGTCGACAAGCCAGAAAAGCGCGGCACCGCTGCCAGGCCCCGCAAGCTCTCTTACAAAGAGAAAATAGAGCTCGAGCAGGTTGTCGCTTCGATAGAGCAGGCAGAAACCAGCGTCGCGGAAATCGAATCGACCCTCAACGACCCGACACTATACTCGGAGCGCGCATCGGAAGTCCCGGCGATGGTCGAGCGCCAACGTGAGATCCAAGAAGAACTCGAGCGCCTGATGTCTCGGTGGATGGAGCTCGAGGCAATCTCGGCGGACTAAGCGCACCGCGGCGAGGTTGCGAGATTTTTCCCTTCCCCTGCGGGACGGATAGCGGCAAGATTCAACCATGCCGCGTTCGGAGTTGAAAAAAGCGCTGGGCGCCCTTCGTCAGGAGCTCGAGTCCGGCGAGCAGATCGGGCCAGACGACCGAGAGGCGCTGGTGCGGGCCATGCAAGAGATTCACGAGGCGCTCGACCAGACTGACACCGGAGACGAGCCCACTCCGGGAGGGCCGCTAAGCAGACGGATCTCAGCGCTAATCGAAGACTTCGAAACCTCACATCCGAAGTTCGCCGAGATCCTCAGCAACGTGTCCGAAAGTCTCGCGAACTTAGGCATCTAGAAATGCAAGGCATACGATGAGTAGAGTTCTGATCCCGCTGCCAGCGCAGGGGTTTGATCCGACCGAAGCGGCCGTTCCCTGGAAAGTTCTCTCCACGCGCGGGCACGAGATCATCTTCGCGACGCCAGACGGCAAGCCCTCGAGTGCCGACCCAATCATGGTGACAGGCAAGGGTCTGGGCCTCCTCAAATATGTGTTGCGGGCCGATGCCAACGGCCGCGAGGCTTACTCAGAGATGATTGCGAGCGATGAGTTTCAGAATCCCATCAGCTATGACGAAGCGGCGAACGGTGAGTTCGAGGCCCTTGTTCTGCCGGGGGGGCACGACAAATGCGTGAAGCCCTATCTCGAGTCCGGCGAGCTTCAACAGATTGCCGCGAACTTCATGGCGGCCAACAAACCTGTGGGCGCGATTTGTCATGGAGTGCTGATTCTGGCGCGAGCCAAAGGTGCGAGTGGCCGTTCCGTGATCCATGGCCGCAAACTGACGTCTCTCATCAATCGGTTGGAAACGACCGGCTACAACCTCACCCGGCTGTGGATGGGCGACTACTACCGCACATACCCTGAGATCACGACCGAGGACGAAGTGCGCGGGGCTCTCGCGTCGGACGATGATTTTGATCCGGGCCCCGGCGGCGCCAAGCGCGATAGCATAGATGCCCTGCAACACGGCTTCGTCGTGCGTGACAGAAATCTCGTCACCGCGCGATGGCCTGGGGACGCCCATCGCTGGTCAATGCAGATCGACGGGCTGCTCAGGGAACAATGAGCGAGTCGACCACGGCGCCATCCCCCTGGGTCGAACGCTTCACGCCTCTCATTCGCAGCGGCGGAACCGTGTTGGACCTCGCCTGCGGAGGCGGTCGTCATTCTCGCTATCTGAGCGCACTGGGATACGGCGTGGTCGCCGTAGACATCGATGTTGCCGGCCTGGACGACCTTTCGACGAACGAGAACGTCGAAATCATCCAAGCGGACTTGGAAGCCGGTGACTGGCCCTTCGGTGAGCGCCGTTTCGACGGAATTGTCGTGACCAACTATCTCCACCGCCCTCACCTGCCACGGCTGGTGGAATCACTCGCTCCGGATGGCGTGCTGATCTACGAATCCTTCGGTAAGGGCAACGAGAAACTGGGTCGCCCGCGCAACCCGGCGTTCCTTCTCAATCCAGCGGAGTTGCTAGAGGCCTTCGCACCTCGACTGACGATCGTCGCGTACGAGCACCTCGTCGAAGAGGAACCGCGGCCGGCGGTGCGCCAACGAATCTGCGCGGTACACGCCCCAGAGCCAGCAGAGATCAAAGTGCCCTAGCTCGCTCGCAATTAAGGTCGGCCCCAACCGAAGAGGAAACGGAAGGGGCCGGGATGGCAAGTCGAGACGGGCGCACGCGCTGAGATCTGCGGGCAATTCCGTCTAGTAGGTTCTCAGCATGCGATTGACCTGCTCGTGGAGTTTTTCTGGGGTGTCGAACACCGTTATTTCAGCCGCAGCTGCCTTCGCCGCAAGATGCCTCTGAAGCGTCACCCTTCTTGTCTGCGCCGCAACTGCCCTCGCCACAGGATGCTTCCGCCGCGTCGCCCTTCTTGTCTGCGCCGCAGCTGCCTTCGCCACAAGATGCTTCTGCGGCACCCGCAGCCATGTTCTCGGACCCCGTCGTAGCCTCACCGGCAGAGGGCCCCGCATCGCTCTTGCAGGCAGCGGTCATGCTCAGCGCTGCAGTCGCCATTGCGATAATCGTTTGTTTCAGTAGTGGATTCATGAAAGTAACCTCTGTTGCGTCATGTGACGAAATTGTCTTATTGGATACCTCGGTGAAGCCCGAAGCCCAGCCCGCGTCTTGAACGAGTTACGCTCGGGGTCACTAGATGTTTCACTCAATTCCGAGCTCATTTTCCAATGACGCCCCTCCTAGCGGAACAAGCGCCGCAGCGCCCACAGCGCCATACCAACGCACACCACGGCGCCGAAACCGAACAGCAGGCGCCCAAGCGCATCGTTGACGGAGGCCGGAATGAACGGGAGTGCGCGGTTGAGCGTTCCTTCAGGAGCGACGAAGGTGACCCAGCCGGCAATGGCGGCGAGGGTCAGAAGGAGGACTGTTGCGATGGCGTCGCTAGCGCGGTGATCGCGGGCCAACAGCATGAAGCCGACGAGGACAAACATCGCTCCGGCGCCACAGACAACCCAACGGGGTGCCTCGAAAACGAGGTCGTCCACTGGCAAGAGGCCGAGCGAAGCGGCGCAAACTGCGACACCCCCGACCAAGCAGAGCAATGCGATCCCGTTTCCCACTATCGATCAGCATAGCGGATCAATCACTAGCAGGAAACGAGTCGTTGCCTCATTCAGTCGGAGACGGCGCTCCCCCAGTAGTTGTACGAGAGGAACTTGGCGGGATGTACATTCGCTCATCGACGACGACGCGAAAGCCGGAGGACTCGAGCAGGCTGGGGATGTCGCGGTTGACGTTGCAGCCACCCGAGAACCTGCGCCAGGCCGGGTTGAGTCGGTCTTGCCATCGTCGAACGCCGGTATCGGGCGCGAGACCGTGCTCGCAAAACAAGAGCTTGCCGCCCGGCCGAAGGACGCGTTGCATGCCTCGAAGCGCGAGCTGCGCATCCGGAATCGTGCAGAGCGTGTACGTGACCAACACCGTATCCACGCTGTTGGCGTCGAGTGGGATTTCTTCCCCCGGAAGGTCGATCATCTCGACCTCGAGCTTCGAGCCAACGATCTTCTCGTGCGCGAGCTTCCGCATGCCTTCCGAAGGCTCGAGCCCCCAGACCTTCCGGACCTTGTCGGTGTCGTAGTAGGGGAGATTCAATCCGCTACCCATGCCGATTTCGAGGACATCTCCCTCGGCAAGCGGAACGATTTTTCCCCGTTGCTTCATGTTCGGCTTGGACGAGCAAGCCAGGTTCATGAGGCGCGGGAGGACGTAACGGTCGTATAAACCCATCTCGCCCGAGGTATAACAGCTCCGCGAGCAGCGCGTCAGCCCCTCGAGACGGCAGCGCGTCCCCTATGCGGCAGGCGGTGGGAACTTCACGTATTCGTCGACCAAGATCTCCGCAAGCTCGCGATTCGGGGGTCGTCCGTCTCGGATCCGTCCGCGTTCGCGCAAATCGGCGCACAGCGTGTCGATTACGGCGTCGATGTTGAGGTCGCGGCTGTGCTCCTGCCACGCGTCACGCTCGGCCTCGTCTCGGAAGCAATACGCTTTCCACGAGATGGAAAACCGCATGTCGTCCCATTGATAGCGGCCAATGTCTTCTGCGCCGTCGCGCACGACCCATTGCCCATTACCCTCGGCGTAGAGGCGCATGCGGGGCACGAAGCTCGGCATCGGCCGGTCGACTTCCATGACGCGGTCGACGCCGTGGAAGATGCTGTCGGTATCCATGATGACAGCCGTGTTGAAGTGGACGTCGTGGGCCCTGGCCGCGCCCTCGACGCCGTCTGGGTAGAATGCGAACTCGCCACCGTTTGTGTCCTGATACCAAGAGACGGAGGTCGCGATAGGCATGCGGAATTCGTCGAACAAGCCCGAGTGGTGCGCGACGACGATGAGCCACTCGGGGTGGAGCTTTCGATTCAGGCCACGAAACTCGGGGACGTCAGTGTGTACCGCCAGCTCTTGCCCCGGGAGCAAGATGTTGGCGTAGACGATGGCGGGCTCGACGATGGGACGATCGAAGATCTGCTTGGCTGCCTCGACGAGACGCTCGTTTCGGTAAAGCGGTTCGATGCCAGGTGCCAGGATGCGCTCCCCATACGCATACGTCTCACGAAAATAGTTGGTCCGCGCAACGAGGGTTCCGAGGTCGGTGTCTCTGAGACCCAACCTGCCGCCCGTGCGCAGGAAGTTGAATGCGGCGTCGAAGCGCTGCGGCAGCCCCTCGCCGATGCCGTCGTTGAGACCCTCCTCGGAGTACATGCCGTAACTTCCGAAATCCTCGCAGAGGCTCACGAGCGAGCGCGCCTGCGCCTGCGCCTCATCGAGAAAGGGCTCGAGCTCGAAGTATCGACTGAAAAAGTGCTCCTGCATTGGCGAGACAGATTCGTTCTTCTTGTTGTACAGGCGCGGCCTGAAATGTAAAGAAGGTCCTTGGTGTCAGTAGTCTCGGACGCATCGGGGAGGCGGGCTCTCGTTGCCAACCTACTCCTCATGGGCTTCCTCGGCGCGTTTGCGTGGCTCGAGGCAAGCTACCCGAACGTCTACTACCGAAGCGTCCAAGAAGACCAAGCCCTCGAGTGGGCCTCGTTCTGGAGCTTCTTCGTTGCTGGCGCGGTGTTTGCCGTGGCGACGTGGCGTCAACGCAGAGCGACCGGCACCCTGCCCTGGTTCCTCGCGGGGCTTGCGCTCTTCTGTCTGTTCGTGGCGATGGAAGAGATTTCTTGGGGGCAACGGGTGTTCGGGCACCGGCCCCCCGACTACTTCTTGGCGGAGAACTACCAGCAGGAGCTCAACCTTCACAACCTCGCAAGCACCAAACTTCGCCTGTTCGCGTTCCGCGGCATCATCCTCGGCTACGGGGTGTTGCTGCCACTGCTGGGGCTGATCCCGTTCGTGCGTCGGCTGCTCGACCGGCTCGCCATCGTGCCGCCGCCGGTCGGGCTGACACCATCGATGGTCGCGATGTTCTTGATCCACTTTGCGTACCCGTGGAAGTTCACCGGTGAGGTCATCGAGTGCGCGCTGGGGTTCGGATTTCTATTCGCCGCCGTTGCAAACTCGGCAAGGTTCTCGGACGAGCGCCGCCCGAGCTCGCTCATGCGCGGAGCAGGCCTCCTCACGCTCGTCGTAGCGCTTGCTTTTTCGACCGCGTGGTGGTCACAAGGCCGGCAAAGCGGTGACCCTGCAAACCTCGAGCTCGCGAGAGCCGAGACCGAAGCCCTGAAGAACGACCTCATCGAGCTGGCGGAGGCGCGGGGCAAGCCGGCGATCAGCAAGTGTGGGCTGCACAAGCGCCTCTACACCCTCGTTCAGAAAAAGAAGTACGCGCGACCTCTGGCGAAGGCCTCGTTTGCAGCTTTGGTAAATCGTGGGCTTCCCGAAGCGCGCGCGGAGTTCTTCCTCGACCCTTGGAACTCCCCGTATTGGATTCGTGACCGATGCGACAAGAATACAGGGCGCCGTGTGGTCTTCGTGTATTCGTTCGGGCCCAATCGAAGCCGGGACTCGAGCCGCTGGGAAATCCTGGGCGACGACATCGGGCAGTACGCGCTGGTCGAGCCGTAATCGTACGCGGTGGACCGTTCCATTTCGCGCCGGGTTGCCGTAGGCTTGCGTGCTTCTGGAGGGCAGGTGCAATGCAGCATTGGATTTCTGTAACGATCATTCTAGCTTTGGCACTGAGCGGCTGTGGCAAAAAGAAAGAAGCCCCCACGTTCGCCGGTGCGAACCTTCCGCCGGACGTGGCGGGCAACACTGCGCCGTCAGCCCAGACGGTCGCGCTCAACGCAAGCGTCGCTGATAGTCTGCCGTTAGCCGATCAGCAGGATTTCGACGACGCCCAGCGTGGATTGATCGCCAGTGACGCGGAGCTTCGGGTGGCCAGCGCAGAGGGCACGCCGATCTGGGACAGAACGCGAGGGTTGACCGCATCCGGAGGCGCAATCTTTGCACTACTGGCGAGCAGGCGGTTTCAGGCATGCTCCGCTCATGATTCCAACTCCGTGCCGCATTCCCGCGCTGCTCGTCCTCGTCCTGGTCGCGCCCTCGTGCACGGAGCAAACCGACTCCTGTCCGCAAGCCCAAGGCCTGATCGGCGAGGGGATGGCGCGGTTCACCCCGACAGATGTCACGTGTGACGCGATCCCAGAGTCGATGGCGCTGCTCGAGCCGCGGCCCGCGCGGGGTGGCATCCCCGCAGACTGGGAACCGCAGCCGAGCTTCACCACGAGCGGCGCAACGCACCGGGCGACAATCGCAATCGAAGAAGGTACCAGCCTGTACGGCACGGGCGAGATCGCAGGTCCGCTGCTGCGTAATGGCGCGGTGACCGACGCTTGGGGCGAGCAACCCTATCGGCAAACGCCCCCCCCGGGTGTCTCGCCCCTCGAATACGACGACCTGATGCCCAATCTCTACCAAGCGCACCCATGGGTGCTGGCCGTACGCGCGGACGGGTCCTCGTTTGGCGTGCTTGCCGATACCACCTACCGAACGGCTATCGATCTAAGCAGCGGCATCGCATTCTCAGCCGAGGCGCCGTTCCCACTCATCGTGATCGAGGGGCAAGCACCCCAAGATGTGCTCCACAAGCTCGCCGAGCTCACCGGCACCATCGAGCTTCCGCCACTTTGGGCGCTCGGCTACCAACAAGCCCGCTGGTCCTACACCCCGGATACGCGGGTTCGCGAACTCGCCGATGAGTTTCGCGCGCGGTCCATTCCCTGCGATGTGATTTGGCTCGATATCGACTACATGAATGGCTTTCGCATTTTCACGTTCGATGAAGAATCGTTCCCGAACCCGAGTGACTTGAACGGCTACCTTCATAGCAGCGGTTTCAAGTCGGTCTGGATCCTCGATCCCGGCGTGAAATTCGAGCCGGGTTACTTCGTCTACGACGAGGGTCTCGAGGGGGACCATTTCCTGCGTAAGCCAGACGGCGAGCTCTTCATCAATGGAAGTTGGCCGGGCGACTCGGTCTGGCCGGACTACACCAGTCCGGACGCTCGGGCATGGTGGGCTGGCTACATCCCCGGATTCCTCGACAACGGAATCGATGGCATTTGGATCGATCTGAACGAGCCCTCGATCGTGACGCCGCCCGGCGTCCCGTTCCCCGTAGATCTGCTGCATCGCGGTGGCGGCGACCTGCCCCCGGGCACACATGCGCGCTACCACAACGCCTATGGCATGTTGATGTCGCGGGCGACCCATGAGGGGATGAAGTTGGCGCGCCCCGAGCGTCGGCCCTTCTTGCTTTCGCGTTCGAATTATCCGGGCGGGCAGCGCTACGCCGCAATGTGGACCGGAGACAATTCGGCCACGTGGGACCATCTCTATTGGTCAGTGACGATGACGCTGAACATGGGGCTGTCCGGACAGCCTTTCGCGGGCCCCGACATCGGCGGATTCTTCCGAGCGCCCAGCGACTCACTCTACGCGCATTGGATCGGGGTTGGCGCATTCTTTCCGTTCAGCCGCACCCACACGATACAGCTATCGCCACCGCAGGAGCCCTGGTCATTCGGGCCGGAGGTCGAGGCGATCGCGCGTACGGCAATCGAACGGCGCTACCGGATGCTGCCGTACATCTACACCCTGTTTCGCGAATCTTCACTCGATGGCTTACCGGTGTGGCGCCCAGTCTTCTTCGCCGACCCTGCCGATGCATCGCTGCGTGCAGAAGACCACGCCTTCTTGATCGGCGCCAACGTGTTGGTCGAGCCCATCCTGACGGAGAGCGACCCTCATGCCTTCCAAACACCGTCGGGCATCTGGCGCGAATTCACGATCGTGGGCGAAGACCCATCGCAAACCCCCGAGCTTCCGGTGCTCAAGATCCGAGGCGGGGCCATCGTACCCTTGGGCCGTGTGGTTCAAAGTACGACCGAAGCACTCCTCCAGCCGCTGACGCTCGTAGTCTCCTTGAATGCGCAAGGCCGTGCTGAAGGCACGCTCTACGAAGACTCCGGTGAAGGATACGGCTACCAAGCAGGTGACTACCTATTGACGACGTACTCCGCCCAACGGGTCGACGATACGGTCGAAGTCCGCATCGCATCGGAAGAAGGCGATCGCGCGCGACCGGAACGCACCATCGACATCGTCGTCGTCACTGACTCGGCTACCTTCGAAGGCAGCGGCT
>PVMK01155282.1_pt1 | contig 26777 bp, 27 predicted proteins | sample 1853481 | NCBI WGS metagenome assembly PVMK01 (sample SAMN08533507, study PRJNA380276) | Marine sediment metagenome, whole genome shotgun sequencing project. | reverse complement strand
TAATCAAATGGAGATTTAAAGGATGTCAAACATAGCTCAAGGAGCTTGAGAGCATGAGGGTAATTTTAATATCTGCGAACACGGAAACGATCAACATGCCGGTGCTGCCGTTGGGCTTGGCATGCGTGGACGAAGCTGCCCGAAGCGCAGGGCACGATGTAAAACTGGTCGATCTGATGGGTCAGCAAGATACCCGGCTGGTTCTCCAAAATGCCGTCGATGGATTTTCGCCTGAAATTATAGGCATTTCGGTCAGAAACATCGACGACCAGGGTATGGAAAACCCGAGATTTCTCTTAGATTCGGTAAAAGAGGTTATCAACGACTGCCGAACATTGTCGGATGCTCAAATCATCTTGGGCGGGGCAGGATACAGCATCTTTCCAGATAGTGCCTTGGCCTACCTGGGAGCGGATATGGGCATTCAAGGAGAAGGCGAGATGGCCTTCGTCACGCTTTTGGAACGGCTCAGCCGGAAGGCCGATCTTTCGGGAGTCCCCGGTCTCTATTTGCCGGACCGGGGTATTCAAGGCAATATGCGGCTGACTGAAGATCTGAATGGCTGCCCTTTGCCACTTCCCGGTGCTCGGCAGTGGACGTCATTTGTCAGCCCGAACCAGGAGATATGGCTCCCTTTTCAGACCCGACGGGGGTGCCCGCTGAACTGCAGCTATTGCTCGACGGCAACCATCGAGGGGAAGATTCTGAGAAAACATTCTCCGACGCGGGTTGTGGCTGCACTTTCACGATACGTTGAGGCCGGATTTGAGCATTTTTTCTTTGTTGATAATACGTTCAACCTTCCCCTTTCCTATGCAAAAGATTTTTGTGATCAACTGGCGAAAGCAAGATTGAACATATTCTGGCGCTGTATTCTTTACCCCTGGAGGGTGGATGAAGAACTGGCTGAGAAGATGTCGGAAGCCGGGTGCAAAGAAGTCAGTCTGGGGTTTGAAAGTGGTTCCGAGAAAATCTTACGGGCAATGAATAAGAAATTCCAACTGGAAGAAGTCCGTCGGACTTCAGAAAGACTTAAACGACACGGCATTCGGCAAATGGGATTTTTGTTGCTGGGCGGTCCGGGGGAAAATAGAAAGACGGTTGAAGAAAGCCTCGCCTTTGCTGATTCATTGGATCTGGAGACTATGAAGATTACCATGGGCATACGAATCTATCCTTATACTGATCTTGCACGAACCGCCATTAAAGAGGGAGTTATCGCACCGGATGATGACCTTCTCTTTCCAAAATTCTATATGGCACCGGATTTGGATGAATGGTTACGAAGCACTGTGAGCAGTTGGGCTGATGGAAGACCTCACTGGCTTTTATAGTGTGGCCACGTGAATGGGAAAGCTCTGTCTTAAAGATGATTGAATAAGTTTAAACAGGGAGGTGTTGGCAATGGATGAAATACGGAGGAGTTATTGCGGTCTGTGTCACCCACGTTGCGGCACACTGCTGCATATTAGCGATGACCGGGTGGTTAAAGTGACGGGAGACCCGGATCACCCAGTCACCCGTGGAGCCATCTGCGAACGCAGTCATTTAATGCCGGATCATCTTTATCACCCGGATCGTCTAAACTATCCGTTAAAACGAATCGGTGATAAAGGCGGGGGACAGTGGCAGAAGCTGACCTGGGACCAGGCGCTCGATGAGGTAGCCGAAAAGTTGACCGCCTTGCGAGACCGATATGGTGCTGAGACCCTGGCTTTCACCCATGGCACCAAGCGCACCTACCATTGGGATCAACGTCGTTTCTTCAATCTTTTTGGATCCCCCAATACCTGCGGCGCCAACAACATATGCATGTGTCCCAGCTACGCCACCGACTATGCGACCTGCGGGGGTATGGTTTGGAGCGAGGTCAGGGGTGCCAAGTGTGTGGTAATTTGGGGTGCAGGGTCATCGAAGTCCGGACCCACCGGACTCTTTGCCCAAATGGTGCACGCCAAAAAACAGGGGGCAAAATTGATTGTCATTGATCCCCGCCTAACCAAAGAAGCGGGAATGGCAGACCTGTGGCTCCAGGTTCGTCCAGGTACGGACGTATCCCTTATGCTCGGCTGGATACGCCTGATAATGGAAGAAGATTTGTATGACCATGACTTTGTGTCCAACTGGACCGTCGGTTTTGATGACCTCAAAGAGACGGTTGCGCCGTATACACCGGAAAAAGTTGCCGAGATCACCATGATACCGTCTAATCTCGTGGTCAACGCGGCCCGCATGTACGCCTCTGTCAAGCCGGCAGTCATTCCGTTTGGTTACGGTTTGGACAAGCAGGGGATCAACGCCACTCAATGTGCGCGGGGCAGAACCATACTTAGGGCCATCACTGGAAATTTGGAAGTTCAGGGTGGCGAGGTGTTCAGTCAGGCGGGTGATGTGGGGAAAGTGCTTGGTGACGACTACCTGGAATTTGACGAAGCATTGCCGACCGATCAACGGGCCAAACAGCTTGGAAGCGACCTTTATCCCTTCTTTGGGTTCCCGGGTTGGGAAAAAACATTGGCAGCCAACAAAAAACTGCCCCCTGGATACGTGGCTCCCCCTCTGTCCGATAAGTCATGTTTAGCCTTTGCTCCTGCGGTATTTAATGCAGCGATCACCGGTGAACCTTACCCCATAACGGCCATGATCACCCTGGCCAATAATCCGCTCTTGGCTTTCCCAAACACGATGCGGGTATTCGAAGCCTTAAAATCGCTCCAGCTTTATATTGTCATGGATTACTATTTAACACCTTCTGCGGCACTGGCGGACTATGTTTTCCCTGCGTCCTCCACAGTGGAACAGCCTGAGCTCTGGTTGAGTGACAGTTTCTGTATGGCCTGCCCTCCTGCTGTGAAGCCTCTATATGAACGGCGGAACAGTTATGACTTCTATCGGGGTTTGGGGATGAGGCTTGGCCAGGCCGAGCAGTGGCCCTGGGGGACCGTGGAAGAGGTATATGACCATTGCCTTGAACCGGTTGGCTTGACTTTTCAGGAGCTGGTTAAACAATATGGCTTTTTCGGGAATAGGGAATATCGACGCTATGAACAGTTCGGTTTCGGCACACCTTCGGGTAAAGTGGAACTTAGCTCTTCCATTTTCCAGGATCTTGGTTTGGAACCGCTGCCTGTATACCGTGAGCCCCTCTGGAGCCCGAAAGGCAGCCCCGACCTGGCCAAAGAATACCCCTTGATAATGATTACCGGCAGCCGCTTCATGCCCATGTACCATTCCGAGCAACGACAGATCGAAAAAGCTCGCCAAAAGATGCCGGATCCGCTTGTGTCGCTTAACCCAAAAACAGCGGAAGAACTTGGCATAGCACAGGGTGATTGGGCAAGGGTCTCTACTCCGCAAGGGAAAATCCGCATGCGGGTGGATATTTCTGATGCTATTCATCCTCAGATGGCGGATTTACAGCATGGCTGGTGGTTTCCTGAGCGTGATGCAAAACTGCCGGAACTCTTTGGAGTCTTTGAATCTAACGCCAACATTCTTTGCCCGGATGAACCGGAATTTTGTAGCCCGGAAATCGGCAGTTGGCCGCATTCAGCTTTGCTTTGCCGTGTGGAAAAAGACTGACAACTGTTCAATGTGAGAGGCAAAGACATGATGATTGGCGGACAGGTTCTAAAGCAACCGCTAATGTTTTAAGATAGATGCACTGGGTTGCTTGCCACTTATAATAAGTTAAAAAAAGGTGATGACTCAAATGGACCCAAAGCTGCGAATTGGGTAACTCAGTTTTATGCGATAGCTGGAGTAAAAGGAGAACATCATGCCAAATCAAGAGATCTGTTTTTTAACCGCCACAGAGATGGCCCGTCGCATCCGGACAAAGGAATTATCCACATTTGAGGTGATGGAAGCTCACCTGGCACAGATCGAGCGAGTTAATCCGAAGGTAAACGCCATTGTTACCTTCCTGCCCGAACAGGCCCTGGAACAGGCTCGGGCTGCCGATGAAGCGCTTGCACATGGTGAAGATGTGGGACCCCTGTACGGTCTTCCGGTCGCACACAAAGATCTAACCCCGACAAAGGGAGTCCGGACGACTTTTGGCTCCCTTGCCTTCAGGGACTTCATTCCGGAAGAAGACGGCTTAATTGTCGAACGCCTAAAGAAAGCCGGCGCCATCACTATCGGCAAGACCAACACACCCGAGTTCGGAGCTGGTTCTCAAACGTATAACGAGGTGTTTGGAGAAACGCTCAATCCTTACGATACCTCCAAGACTTGCGGCGGCAGTAGTGGCGGAGCAGCCGTGGCACTGGCCTGCGGGATGATACCGATCGCCGACGGAAGCGACATGGGTGGCTCACTGCGCAATCCCGCAAGCTTCTGCAATGTGGTGGGATTTCGGCCTTCCCCCGGCAGAGTGCCCATCTGGCCCGGCTATGTGGGATGGTTTACTTTCGCGGTAGAGGGACCGATGGCTCGCACGGTACAGGATATCGCCCTTATGATGAGCACGATTGCCGGACCCGATCCTCGCTCACCCATAGCGATTACCGAGCCGGGAAGCCTATTTTCTCAATCACTGAAACGAGATTTTAAAGGGGTGCGTGTTGCCTGGAGTCGTGATCTGGGATTGCTGCCAGTGGATCCTCAGGTAACAACAGTCATCGAAGGACAACGGCATGTGTTTGAGAGCCTGGGTTGCCTGATAGATGACTGTGAACCGGATTTTTCAGATGCAGATGAAATTTTCAAAGTATGGCGCGCCTGGTACTTCGAGCTCGTTCTTTCCGAACTGCTGGAGACCCACCGGGACAAATTGAAAGACTCCGTGATCTGGAACATCGAAGAAGGTATGAAACTAAGCGGCCCACAGATAGGAGAGGCAGAACGCAAACGAACCGAGCTTTATCACCGCGTTAGAAAATTCATGAAAACCTATGAGTTTCTGATCCTTCCGGTAAGCCAGGCTCTACCTTTTGATGTAAAGCAGCGCCATGTAAAAGAGATTAACGGCGAAAAAATGGGAACCTACATCGACTGGATGAAGTCCTGCTACTACATTACAACAACAGGCTTTCCGGCAATCTCGGTGCCCTGTGGTTTCACAGCAGACGGGCTGCCTGTGGGAGTCCAGATTGTGGGCCGGCACCAGGACGACCTGGGCGTATTGCAGCTGGCTTATGCCTTTGAACAGGCCACAGGTTTCTGGAAACGAAAGCCCCCGGTGGTCCTTTAATAATAAGACAACTGATCAATTTGAAGTTGATTTGTCTGGAAGGAGGTTTAGACCGATTCCACTGCCGAAGATGAGTAAGGCTCCGACGATCAGGCGCCAGCCGATCGGCTCACCCAGATACAGCACCCCAAAGGCGGCAACCAGCGGCACTTCGGCTGTCATCATGACGCTGACCTTCGGTGCTGGAATGCAGACTAAGGCCTGGTTGATAAAAAGTTGTGCGCCTATTGAAAAAAGGGCCACTGCGGCAACTCCAAGCCAGGAAGCTGTTTGCTGCGGTATAATTGGCGACGCTTGCATTAGTAACGGCGCCAGGCTGGCAACTGTGCCGGCCAGGCAAAGATAGAAAAACAGGGTGTAGATGTTGTTCTCCCTGCCTAATCGCCGGACTAACAGAAGCGTAAGCGCACACAAAACCGAAGCAATTACAGCAAACAGATGGCCCAGATTCAAGACTGCGGAAGCTTCAGACGGCCACAGAATCAGGATGATGCCAATGAAAGCGCAGCAAATAAACCGCCAGGCGATCCGGGAAGCGGGTTCGCCTGTGACCCAGGGCGAAAAAAGAGCTGTGAAGGCTGGATACAGGTAGAAAAGTATCAATGCCACAGAGAGAGGAATCCTTTGCAGGGACGCTACTAAAAGCAAGAATGCAGCCGAACCGCATAGACCTCTTACAGTAAGCAGAAAGCGTTGTTTCCCCCAAAGGCTGAGTCCTAGAGCCCTGACAATAACCGGAGTCACCAATAGCCCGAGGCCAAATCGGCCCACACCGATATGCCAAACACTCACGTGGACCCCGGCTAATTTGGCTGATGCACTCATGGCGGCGTAGAACAAAGGGGCCAGACATACCCAGATAAGCCCACCCGATAGTAACCGCATCACGGTGAAGAGCACCTCTTTTTTTACGTTGCTTGATGTTTGACAGACTTGTATAATTACCTACTTTGATCGATTTTTATTTTAAAGGAAAGCCCATGATTCGTCAATGCAATGATAAAGATTTGAGATTCTCTGTTCCATTGTTACTGATGCCGCAGAAAAGTATAAAGGTGTTATCCCCGCCGACTGTTGGAAAATACCTTATATGTCCAAAGATGAGCTCCGGCATGAAATCGATGCGGACGTGGTATTTTGGGGATATGAAGAAGATGGCCGGTTGACTGGTGTAATGGGGATTCAGCATATTCAAGACGTAACCCTTATTCGACATGCTTATGTACGTCCTTCGAAACAACGTCAAGGCGTTGGAAAAAAGTCACTATCCGAGCTTTGCTGACAAACTGATCGGTCAATGTTAATCGGCACCTGGGCCGATGCTGTATGGGTATCTTATTTTTATAAAAAACACGGATTCAGGCTAGTTCCCCATCAAGAAAAGGGTTAGTTATTTAAATCAATCAAAGCTGATATCAGAATATCAGCTAAAAGAAATACTATAAAATCCTCAGCGGTAAACTATTAACCTGCTATTTCAAGAATTTCATATTTGACTAAGCAATCTACAAAATCAAAAAAGTAACATACGGCTATAAATTAAATCTTTTCGCATTGGCAGAAAGCGTTGGATTTGCAGTTCTAATCTCTCCTTTATTGATTTTTATTAAGAAAATAGCAGACACAACATATAGTGGTCCGCCTTTTATTTTATTTTTAAGATATCACGGTATATCTTAAAGTAAAACGATGAATTTCAGTGCTGTGTTGATTACATAAAATTTGATTTGCAGACTTTTAATATAACTTGCCATTATCTTAATTTTCGTAATAATAAAGATATGTTATGCATACCTCAAAGAATTAAAGCCTTTCGGTAGTAAATGTATATAGCAGAAATATGAAACTCAGCCTTGCGAGCAGCGATCTTGGTTATCACAGGTTTATTAGCCCCTCAAAATTCCTGCCATGTTGGAGATTTCTGTAATTTTGAAATCATATTATTATTCCCGGTTCCAGGTAAACATGTATCGCAAATTTGGATTATGATAACATTGTAGCTCTACAACAGCGTCTTTTGCAGATTGCAATCGTAGAACAAAAAATGAATTGTCTCCTTCTACAACACCAAGACTGGTTCACCCCTTATGGTTAAAAACGATTAGTTATGAAAGTGCTCTTTCACAAAATCCCCTGCCCTTTATTCGAATTGCGGATCAGCTGAATATAAAACTTTATCATTTCCTCTAAACTATCCATGTTGATCCGTTCGTCAGTACCATGCAGTCTTGCAAAATCTTTGGAAGTGAGTCGTATGGGCAGAAAGCGGTAAGTGTTTTTGCTGATTTCTTGATAGTGCGTTGTGTCAGTTGAAGCCACCACCAAAGATGGTGCTATGATGGTGTCAGGGAACACCTGGCTAATAGTGCGTTGGATTAGTTTAAAACTCTCCGAATGGATATCAGATACCGATGAGGCCTCTCTTGCCCCTTGACTTGTGAGTTTGATATGAACACGTGGGTCATTAACGATCTTTTTCACCTGTTCAATAACATCCTCAATACTATCTCCTGGATAGAGCCTGAAGTTCACTTTGGCCATTGCCTTTTGCGGAAGCACGTTTTCCTTAGTTCCGGCATGAAAAATGGTAGGAGCGATCGTAGTTCTGATGGTAGCATTTCCGGAATTGGTTTTCTCAACCTCGCTTTTGATTAGGAATTCAAAGAGCCACTTGTTCGCAAATAAAAATTTCATTCCGAACGGCATCTCCGGTCCTACAAATTCAAATAGTTGCATAGATGGTCCTTCAAGCTTGGCAGGAAAAGGATTTTCTTGCAGATGGTGGATGGCGCTGCTCAAAATCCCGATAGCGCTATGGGGTGGAGGCATTGACGAATGACCGCCTTCTTGCTCTGCAGTAAGTTCGAGAGTCACATAACCTTTTTCGGCGATTCCAATCATAGAAACTGGCTGTGTTACACTCGGAAAAAGATCAATTCCAATAAATGCTCCTTCATCCAGAATCCATTCAGCTTCAATGTTTCGGGACTTGAGCAATGCGGCTATGTGAGCAGCCCCCTGATCGCCGAGTATTTCCTCATCATGACCGAAAGCCAAATATAGAGTTCTCTGGGGCGTGTAGCCATCAGCCAAGAGCGCCTCCACCGCTTCCATTATTGCTACGAGACATCCCTTGTCATCCAAGCCTCCTCTGCCCCAGACATAATTATCGGCTATCTGGCCCGAAAACGGTGGATACGTCCAGTCCTTTTCCGTCCCTGAGGAAATGGGCACCACGTCAATGTGAGCCAAAAGGACAATAGGTTTGAGACTCTTATCCCTGCCATTCCAGGTATAAAGAAGGCTAAAATTATTGACGACCGTCTTTTTCAGATTGTTGTGAATCCTCGGAAATGACTTCTCAAGAATTTGGTGGAATTCAACAAATTCGGCAGGGTCGAAATTTGATTTTTCTTGTGCAGATATTGTTTTACATTGAATTAAACGCGATAGGTTAAAGGCTACCTGCTGTTTGTCAACCTTAATATTGGTTATAGGATCGGCCTCAATCTGTTTGGAAGTGAATGTAACCACCTTAATCAACATAGTTGAGAATAAAACTGCGACGCCGAACAAAATAGCTACGATAACCTTTTTCATTGACGGTCTCCTTAGATGGATACCCCATATTTTGTGGGTGATTGGAGGAAACGATTTTTGAATGTATCTTGCCATTACCTCAACTTAGCAAATAATGCAGATACCATGCCTATATCACAGGATCTTTAGTGGTGCCTATCCTATCGCTCATTTAGCTTTTTAATTTTTTCTTCTTTTTCCAGAGATTGGCGATTTCTTTAAAATCTAAACCTTCAAGCCGCTTTTCCTGAGCGAATTTTTGCCAATCTGTAAGCTTTTTTCTTGTTTTTATATGATTATCAATTTCTTCAGCATCTCCAAGCACAGATGACAATTCAATCACTTCAATATGTTCTGGGCAGCTTTTCCAATTATGGTTCCAACATACAATCATATCCGCCCCATTCGGATCATGACCATGAGCTTTAAACGATTTACTGTCGAACTCAAACTCAATTCTAATTTCTTCCCATCGATTGTTTTTGATCTTTCTTCGAGCAACGCAATCAGGAAATCCCGCTTGAATAGATTCTATTTTCAAATCAAAAGTATCATGTAAAACCCCAAAAAGATACACCACACCCAGTTCATTAACAGGAGCACATGATAGAGATTTAAAGCTAATTTTGTCGCCGAAAACCCGTTTCCGTCTATTAGTCATTGCAGCATAGTTCCTATAATTAGTTTATTACATTATTCTGAAATTAACCTCCAACATAAATCCCTTTCCACACTCTCTTAATTTTCCCCTGTTTATATGTCCTCTGAAGAATGTTAGTGACCTTTTTTGTATTGAAACTGGTCTTTTTCATCAGAGTTTTGATATTCACCCCTTTCTTTGACCCATTAATAATCCTTAACACTTTATCGGTTGCCGTCAGTTTCACAGGTTTCTTTTTGGCAGGTGCTTTTTTCGCCGGAGCTTTCTTGGTGGTTTTTGCCTTGGTGGGTTTTGCTGTGACTTTTTTTGTGACCTTTGTTTTGTTACTCTTATCAAACTCCTTGATCAGTTTTTCAATCTTTCTGCTGAGAGCCTTGATTTCCCGCTGTAGAGACTGCAGATCCTTTTTCAAAATTGCCATTACGTTCTCCTTTCTTGTTAATTTAGATACTTTTTTGTCGGCCGGTAATTGTTTAATCCGGTATTCCAGTTTAAGTGCTTCGCTTTTAGTCATTTCGGACTGATACCAACCAGCACAACAGGTCTCCGTGATCTTGTATACTTGGCGCCCTTACCGGAGTTGTGCTCAATCAACGATTTTTATATCATTGCTAATCCCACAGTATAAAGATTTGTCAGAACATCGAACCAGATAAACTACCCATATTTTATTGTTCATTTAATGCTATTTATTCAATCGGTCGATACAAGAAGGATCATTATTGCGCGTCGAGTTAACTTGCTTCGACACGGATAGCTCACCAGTTCCGTGACAATCTCATTTTTCAATATCTTGTCCAGCTCGACCACATCCTGATTCCCCGGTCAAGCCACGGTTCGTATGCTGGTGATTTAGGATGACCGGCATGCGGTGATGAATATCGCGGATTGATTCACTGGCCTGGGTGGTTATGATGGTGCAGGATTTGTAGATTGAATCTTGATCATCCTTTTTATTCCACGTTTCCCAGAGCCCAGCAAATGCGAATGGTTTGTGGCTCGGCAGTGTAATGAACATGGCTGCTTACGACCCTTTTCACCTTTCCATTCGTAAAACGTCTGCAAGTATCAAGCATCTCCGTTTCTTGAAAGCGTTACGAAAACTCGGTTTTTCAGCAATTGATTCTGAACGGGCGTTTATCATCCTGTTTCCGATTGAGATATCTTTTGCCCAAAAAGGAACCAGCCCCCAGTGAAATTTAACAAGCCAGTTTTCACCTTCGTATTTGGCAATGGCAAGAATTTCTTGTGAGGGAGCAACATTATAGTTGGATATTGCTTCGCATGCAGCCTTATCAATGGGGAAAAAGCCTTTTAGTTCATCCAAGCTGCGAAATCCAACGAATCTGCCACACATAAGGAATTCAGCGCCTATCGGAGCACTAATTTTGTGCTAAGTTAACGTCTCTAATTTATTTTAGTCAAAAATTCGAAACGTTCTTTTAAGTTATATCCAGCAAAGAAAATTATCAAAATGTCTCCAACCTTTAATCCAGATCTACTTCAACCTTACACTTATTGCAGCGTTTCGCACCCCTGAAAACGGTATGGCCACAATCCGGACAGAGCGTACCGGGCCTCCTCATCTTTAACCCACTTTTCGGTTCGCCATTTTTTTGATACGGGACGGATCGCAAAATGACTTTTTTTCCCACCGGTACTGGAAAGTCCTCGATAAACTGGCAGGGAAAATCATCACATTCGTGACAGCCCGAATAACCTTTCTTTTTATTACAGTCTTTTATGGAACACACTTGGCAAAAAAAAGAAATATTCTCGGATAAACACCCTTCGCATTCAAGATCCTTGATCGTAAGATTTTCCAATCCTGGCATTGTATTTTGATAAAAATTAAGAAGCTTTTCTAAAAATTTTGGATTATTGTCTCGGGTAGCGTAGTAAACACCGCAGACACCACAATACAAACCGCAGGGAGACAAAAATTTCTCATTTATTTCCATTATACCTCTCTTTGGGATAATGTTCACGAACCCGCCAGCTTTTTGCCGAGTTTTTCGGCACGCGCCATAAGTTCTGTATTTGATTTAATTTCGCCCGGTGCTTCCGCACTACCGTAAACCATTCCGATGATTTTGGCGCCGACATAATTAAAAATGTCCTGAAATGTGCGCAGTGCATTTACGCACCCGGAATTAAATGGGTCAGTATCGCCATAGCTCATGGCAATGCCGATCCGCTTACCGGCGAATGCATTTTCAAGTGTTTTCCTGGAATAGGCAGGTAGCGCAAAACACCTGTCCATAAACAATTTGGCCTGGGCCGACATCGTGAACCAATACACAGGACTGGCAATTACCCAGGTATTATGCTCCAGAAGTTTGGGGTAAATCGTCTGCATTTCATCATCAATCGCACACCCTTTACTATCCTTTTTCTGGCAGGCATAACAGGCCTGACAGGGTGAGATATCCATGCCATGCAAGCGTACCGTCTCGACATTAGCACCTTCGGACTCTGCCCCTCTGATGATCTCATTCGCCAATGTGGTACTGTTGCCTTTTTTTCGCGGGCTGGAAAATAACACCAGAATTTTTCTCGGCTCATTTTTCTCTGTCATAGGATATCCTCTCGCCATTTATTATTTCCCATTCACCTTCTCCCTCAACTTCCCAGAACTCCTGAAAGTCACAATACCCCTCAGCGCTAACATCATATCATCACCGGTCGCGGGGTTCCTTCCCATGCGCTCCCGTTTAGCCTGATGCCAGGCCTCCGAATCGGCGTTATTAAGGAGTAAACGGGAAATTTTACGGCTCTCATTGATAAGAAGGGAACCTGCGACAATTTCACCGTTATATGTAAATGTATTATTAGGTTTGCTATCAGAGTTCATGTTTATTGCTTTTTCGAATTTTACCGCGCTACAAATATCAAACTTTTTTGTTAGGTACGGTCATCACCGCATAAAATATTTCAATTTTTTACAAGACTTCTTTTGCAGAACTCGATTGTCGTTTCCTTCAGGTTCTTTATCCCGTCAAGTTTTAAACTGCGACGCCTTAAAAGACCATTAACCATAGCAATTATTAGTCCAGTGGTCGCCTCTAAAGGGACTGGGGTAAACTCTTTACGATCAATACCAGCTTTCAAACAATCAGAAATATAATCGGTGAGACGTGTTCTCTGTTCTTCGACTTGCTGGGCGCAAATGTGTGCTGAATCCCTAAGCTTTGCTGGACAGGCACTAAGAATTATATATGTTTCATCGGGAAATTCATCGACGAACCGAAAATGAAGGTCGATAAGGTTTTCGATTTTTTCAAATTGGGTAGGGGTATTATTTTCCAATTTGTCCAGTCGGTCAAAATATTCGGCAAATGTTGAAAGAAGGATATGGATGAAAAGACCGTCTTTATTTTTGAAATGGTAATATACTACGGGCTCGGTGACATGGGCTGCTTCGGCAATCTCAAGGGTTGTAGTGCCATCAAACCCTTGTTTGGAAAAAAGCTGTACGCCTGCCTCTAGCAAATCCTGCTTTTTCCCCATCAAAGCACGTGAATTTGAAAAGCTGATAAAGGCGAGTTTAACAAAAACTTAGCATATCCTAAGATAACAAATATGTCCAATTTAATCCGACATTCTAATAAACAAGAAAATCGGATGATGCATAACAGCCTCAACATCACCCGATTCATGACTTTTTACAGCATCCCTCAATTAAGCATACCCAGGATATTCCCGCCAACCCGCTGCAGCTGATATGAATTCTCAGCGGTCAGACCCTTGAACTGTGAAGCCCTGGTATACGTATTAACCACAGCGAACATATTGTCCCCCATCTCTTGTGGCCAAGCCCAATCCACCACAGCTTCCTTCTTTTCTTGAAATCTAACTGATGGACAAAAGTTAGATTTGGGGATTTTAAGAATTAAGGTGATGGAAGGAAAAGCTTGATGTTTTTATTGGTGTATGTAATGTATTTTCAAATTAAATTTAGGGGGGATTTTTTTGATGAAGAATATAGAAATGACCGTTGAAGGGGAGACCCTTACCATTAAAGTAGATCTTTCCAAGGATTTCGGTCCATCTAAATCGGGTAAGACTATCATAATCGCTTCCTCGGAGGGAAATGTGTCCGTCCTTGAAAGAGATGAAAAGATAGGGTTGAATATTTATCGTTATCCTGAGTGAAAATTATTTTTACCTCGCTCCAATAATCAAAGATGACGTTATCTATAAAGCAGGGATTTGGAAAAATCAGTTAAGGGCTGAATCCCCCAGTCATCGAATTTGACCACCAGAATTCAACCCTTAACCTCAATACCCAGTTCACGGATAAGGCTCTTCAACCTCCCTTTCGATCACCGCCAACGGAACTGTATCCCAATTTTCATCATCCTTTCTTGTATCCCAGGTCATCAAAAGATGTTCCTGTGCCTCCGGTTTTAAATCATCAAAGTAAATCTCAACTGTTTTGGTCATTTTGAACCCTCCTCATTTTCCTTCTTAATAAGTCCCGATCCACCGCATTTTGTACAGATATTCACCTCTTCCGGATCTTTCAATGAGGAACCGTATCCATTGCAATGAGGGCACTGGATATATCCGAACTTTTCGGGGTTCAGCATGATTTCAAAATTTTGATCCATGCGTGTCACCCCCTTTAATCCACATTAATATATTCCGTGCTGACAACCAGCAGATGATCATAATCCCCCGAAGTCGCTTCACTCAAATATCTGTCAATATATTCCTGATCAGCTCCGGCTTGCATTAAAGCTTTCCTCACACGCCCCATGATTGAAAATGCGTTGCCATCTTCACCGACTAATTTTACGGTTGGTTTGGTTACTGGTCCTTTCATTTCTAATACCTCCTTATTAATTTTATGCTGAAATTACTGGTTTAGGGATAGGGTCAACAGTGAACCCATCCGAACATGGGGTGATAGACTCTTTTCCCTCCCTGTTTGATAGCGTTAACCAGATCCTCGATAATTTTATTATATTGCATTTGGCGTTTCCATTTTGTCAGGTAGGAATTCATGTAATTGCGGGCCACAAAGTAATATTGATAATTGATGCTGTATTTTTTTGATTCTTTCAGCAGCCCTGATTTTTCCCACATCGATTTTACGGCCTCCTGAATCAAATCTTCACGGATTGACATGGCGACCGGGTCTCTGGACAGGTTGGATTTGAAAACTTTACCAGCAATATTGTAACAAAGGTCAACGTTAAACTTGCTGGGATCGACACAGACCTGTGGGCGTGAATAATTCTTGACGAAAAATCCCTTTTTTCTGGCGGTATAAGCGGCCCCCGGTTTCAGTCCGTATTTTATCATTACTTGATTTGTGTTCATATATTTTGGGTCATAATCTTTTTGCCTTCTGATCTCTTTTACTTTAATTGCTTTTACTTCGTTCCCTTGCTGCTCCATAAGACTCTCCTTTCCATTTTAAAATTAACCGAAGATTAGACACGTATCTTGTTAATTCATATATATGGAAAGGCGGGTATATAACTGAAACTACAGAGGATATTTATGTATTCGTATGGCATGGTAAGGCTGAAGGAGTCGCTCGCTGAAGTATATTATGAGTTGAGTTCTAACAATTTGCCCTGTTGTGAAACGAAAATGATGGGAATTAATGTGGTGCTTAAAACTTTGGTTTAAGCCTTGAATTAAACAAATTTATGGGATATTTAATGTAGGAGGTGGTGATATCGTTTTTGTATCTGAAATTATTGAGCGTTTTTGATAGTGGCAAGATACCTGTCATCTACCTTTAAAGCACTTTGCCATCCATATTGTGTTTTTTTATATTACTTGAGCAAAAAGAACATTAGATAAATGAATCAGTCAAACAGCTGTTAGAAAAAAATGCTTGGTTCAAAGACATGATTATCCCTTAACCAATTGGCGGCTATACTTCGAATCTAATGTACTTCCCCCATCACGACACAAAAAAGGATTATCGGCGCCTAGTGTTGCTTTTGTGTGTGGCATCTATAGGAGCCCTGTTGCTTAGCGGGTGCAGCGAGTATAAGATCCCGCCTGTGGCGAACGGGGGCGTCCTGGACCTTACGGACTGGGATTTCGAAGAAGACGGTATCGTTTCACTGGACTGCCAGTGGGAGTTTTACTGGAAGCGCTTGCTGGGGCCTGAAAATTTTGCAGCGGGTTCTCCAGTTGAAACGGCTGAAGTTTTTAATGTGCCCGGGCTCTGGGGTGGGCATAAATTAATGCAGAGTCCTTATCCGGGTGACGGTTTTACAACCTATCGTTTGAATGTAAAGGTAAACCCGCAGCACCAAATACTCGCCCTACGCGTGGGGTTGATTCAAACTGCCTATAAAATCTGGATTAACGGCCGATTTGTGGCCGAGCAGGGTGTTGTCGGGACAGACCCGCAAGCTTCCCAGGCGCAAGCCAGAATCGGTCTATACGATTTTACGCAAAACGGTGACAATCTTGCGATCATCATTCAGGTTTCCAATTTTTTTCAGAGTCGGGGCGGCATGCGCGGCCACCTCACCCTCGGCAAACAGTCCGACGTCCATCAGAATGAACAGGCGCTGATCGCCTTCGATTTGACGGTTTTCGGGTGCCTGGCAATTATGGGCGCCTATCTCCTAATCCTTTTTCTATTTCGCACGGAAGACCGGTCACCGCTGTATTACGGCATTGTGTGCCTGTTCATGGCAGTAAGTACCCTCGTACACGGCATGTCGGACGGCGCGTTCTACGCCTTCAGCCTGTTTAACCCGTCCTATGAAACCCACACCAAAATTGCGTATTATTGCGTGACCCTCGGTTTTCCCTTTTTTTTACTGTTCCTCTATGCGTTGTTTCCGCACGAATGGTCACAAAAAAAACTCTGGTCCTTTTTGGTCGCGAGCTTTTTGGTGCACTTTCTGCTTGTTTTTTTACCCATCCGGACTTTCTGTGACTACATTATTGTGCTTGAGGTTTTATCGCTGCTGGGCGTGGTGTACATGGCCTTTGTGTGCGCAAAAGCGGTTGTGCACCGGAACCAGGGCGCCTTGTTTCTGTCGGTTGGAATCGTCCTGATTTTTCTGACAGCGTTTTATGACTTTTTGATCGATACGGGGGCTCTGCACGGACCGCAGCTGACGAACCTCAGTCTTCTCATCTGCACCCTGTTAAACTCGCTTTTCATCTCCTGGCGTTTTTCCATGGCCCTTACATCTGTCAAGTCGCTGTCCGAAAAACTCACCCTGACCAACGTCGAGCTGCACCGCCTGGACAAACTCAGGGATCAGGCGCTCAATCGTGCAACCATAGAATTGGAAAAAAATAGAGAGCTTAACCGCAACCTTGACCAGAAAGTAAAAGATCGAACCAAAAAACTTAAAGAAAAAAACAACCTGTTAACAAGTATTGAGATGAATTTAACAAAGTATCTCCCTGTTCAACTTGTAAATTCAATTAAATATGACAGTGAAGAGGCTATACCGGAGACAAAAAGAATAAAACTGACAATGTTATTATCCGACATCAAAGATTTTACCCAGATAACAGATGCCATGGAACCTGAGGATATGGCCAAGTTATTGAACGAGTATCTTACAGAAATGAATAATATCATAGATGAATATGATGGCACCCTTGCTCAGATAACCGGTGACAATCTTTTGGTTTTCTTCGGAGCACCTGCATATTTAAATGACAAAGACCACGCTATCAGGTGCGTTAATATGGCCATCAATATGCAGGTACAAATGTTGAGACTTCAAAAGAATTGGTTCAATCTTGGTATTGACGAAAACCTTCGGATCCGATGCGGCATCAACACGGGAATGGCAACAGTGGGAAGCTTTGGTTCAAATGCCCGGAAGCTTTATACCGCCCATGGTATGCAGGTAAACATTGCTGCACGATTAGAACAGGCATGTGATCCAGATGGCATACTTATTAGCCATACTACTTGGGCGTTGGTTAAAGACGAAATAGAATGTACTGATCGGGGCCAGATAAGTATTAAAGGTTACCACAAACCGGTCAGAATTTACTGTGTTGAAACCAATTCATTATAGCAAAGTAAAACTTTCAGGGGTGCCATCAAGGCCTTCGTGCCCATGTTAAGATAAGCCTTTGAACTTAGCCTTTTAAAATTGGTGATACCTGCTATCTATCTTGGCATTTGACAACACCTAAAACCGTAGGATATTCGAAAAGTATCTGAAATAGTCTCAAAGCATAGGTGCTCGGGGGAAATATGCCGGAGATGAGAAAAAGGCCGGAGAGAAGGCAGAGACCAACACCGCTTTTTAATCGTTATTTGCTCAAAGGAAAAAGGATAGAACACCGGAGATTTGAAGATTTAAAGCAAAATGTTTACGTTGATCGCTTTGAGACCATTGAGTGGGGCGCCATTTCCCTGCTTTTATTCTTGTGTACAGCAGATGCGTTTATGACAATTATCCATTTAAGCAACGGATTTCAGGAATTGAATCCAATTTTAAATGGCTTTTACCGATATGGAGGACCAGCTTGGTTTATGGCTATTAAACTTGGGCTGACCTTGCCTGGTATTGTCCTTCTTTTTATGCAAGTAAAAATTCCCTTAACTCAAAAAGGGATAAAACTGTTGGTGGTCATATATTCGGTGCTAATCGTATATCAATTCACACCTTGGTTGTTTGCCGCTTAATACACCAGTGGTCAGGTTTTTTTATTGACAATTGGGCAAGACCAGACGATATTCAAACCCAAATTATGAAAAAAGTTGCGGGAAAGAATTTAAATGAAAGAAACCGAAAAAGGAAGGCAAATTGTAATTGCGATAGGCCCATCTAACAATCCATATGCCAAAATAATTTTACCAGAAAAAAGGATTGGGTCGGAAGACAGACGGACACTATATACATTCATTGCAGATGACAGACGCAGTGGAATAGCAAACCGACGAAAACTGCAATGACATATTTTTCGATTATGTTGCCAGAAAAATTCTTTTCGGAATCAAACTTTATATTCAGACACTTTGCTCACAAAAAGAACTAATTCCTCACTATCATCCATAACCATAATGGGAGGACATATGTTCGGTCTTAATAACCCCACTTTCGATAAAAGGTGGGGTTTATTTTTTGGGGATGCCGGTCAGCTATATGAAAATCTTGCTTGTTACAGATTATGGCAAGAAAATCACAGGATTTGGAGCTGTAAATTTTTTCCCGAATGAACGAAACCTGTAATTTAAGTGGATTGCATTCTTGACCGATACCAACTCTTAAATGTACCGAATCTACCCAATATCTTCAGCATGCAATACAAATAGCAAATAAACGCAAAAGTGGCTCCAAAACATGGACCTGCCCCAAAAACGTCCAAACAGATATGTAATTGGCATTTATGCCTTTTTTATTATTCTCTTTGCATTCACGTTATCATTGTTTTACACCTCAAGATGTCAAAAATCCCCCCGCTCAGCAAAACAAAATGCTGATATTCTTGATGCACAGGATTCTTCCGATAATTTACAAAAAATTACGAAAAAACTTGATGCCGATAAAGAACAATCGGAAAACAAAAATGAGGCATCTAAGTTAGATAATGAAGTTTATGATGAAAATATTAATGCTCCGCTATCAAATAAAGATTCTTCAGATGAAATAAAAATAAATATTGATGGTTTCAAAACTCCCTCTAACGAAGCTATCAATCCAAGTGCCAATCCGATCCGTCCCCAGAGGTCCTTAAAATCCAATAGACAAAAAGCGGTAATTTACTTTAGTGCTGAATCCACCGGCCTAACGGACAAGGCACTTGATAAATTAAGGACAATTTTTTTATTCCTTTTGAGATATCCAGATGAAGAACTCATTATCGAGGGTTATGGAGATTCAAGCAAAACTGACCGACATAACATAAATTTATCTAAATTGAGGGCCAATATAGTAAAAGGCTATTTTGTTAAACGTGAAATTTCAAATTCAAGAATAAAAGCCTTTTGGATGGGCTCAGAAAACCTAGCAAGAATCAATGTTTCTCAAGAAGATAAAAATAAAACCCACCAGGTTGAGGTTAAGTTTAATTTGAGATCCAAGGATGATCTTAAATATTAAATAATTATATGTTTTTGAGTCCATTTTGACATTGGATTCGCTTAGGCGGTGCGGCCCATATATCCATATCGTATATGGACTATTTGAATAAAAATTGATAGTTGGGGATCTGGCAAGAAATATGTAGCCGGGACCACGCTCCTAATGGAACATCTTTATCTTTTAGGAGCGTAATCATTATTGATGGCCAGCAGAAGTGGTTCGGCCAATGAGGATTCGAATCGCTGGCGGTCAGCTGGCTTTAACGTTCAGCTCGAAAGGAGAAGACAAATGATTGTTATAGGTGAATTTCTGTGGCCACCCGAAAAAAGTACTGATATTGGCAAAGCTTTATTAGAAGCTACACCTCTACCAGAGTACATTACGACGAGCGGCCCATACGTAAGCAGCAGTGTTGGAAAGGGAACCAGGTCTATTAGTATATTTGAGTTTGATGCACCGAAGGTTGAAGATGCTTTAAAAGCTATTAGCCGGAGGTATGTACCGTATATGCGTGTACCAGGTTTTACCTATGAAATTAAGGTTTGGACGGAAGCCCAGGATGCCTTGGAAATACTCGGATTAGCCTAAATTCTTGAAGTAGGGTCAAAACCGGCCCTACTTTTTTTATCACATCATAGATTATGCATTGGATACATTTTTTAATTTAGGATTTCTATTCATTCGTGGAAATCGGCCTATCCAAAAGTACAGATTTCCAACAAAGTTTGAATTATTAACGGCCATGAAAATTAAGATATACTCAATCTCAGTTTCCCGGGCAAAAAAATGATTCTGTTATGTATTCCAGCATTTGACAACCATCAAAACCGTGTGATACTCGAATCTTATCACCATAGATTTCGATAACTGTCGAATTACATAGATTGGCAAGAAAGCACCTGTTTTAGGTGGTGTTAAATTTTAGGGCTTTCATCTACATATCACAACGTATTGAAAATATGAGATATTGACAAGTTACATGAACTAAAAGCCTAATTACAAATCGTCTTTCGGACCTAGTTTACACTGCTATGAGTATCATTAAAAAAATAAAAAAAATTCCACTCTTTATCAAAATTGCATCCCTTCTAATCATTCTATTAATAGTTGTACACCTATCAATAGTTGTTAGTTTTTGGCCGAAGGATTATTTCTGGGTTGAAAGAAAGAATGCAACAATGCCTGTTTGGGTGAAAGGTAATATTGATTCAGGTGTGTTCATCATTTTCAATCATGGTGGACCGGGGAGTTGTGGCACATTGGAATCAATTATTGAAGTAAACCCCGGTACCGGCAAAATGGATCACCCATCCCCACTTCAAATTCTGGAAAAAGATTTTGCTATGGTTTACTGGGATCAACGGCATTCGGGAATGTCCAAAGGTTCTGCAGATCCAAATGACTCTCGTCCTGAGGATTTTGGTAATGATCTCGCACTTGTTATTCAGGAATTACAGAATCGCTATACCATAAAAAAAATATTTCTTATCGGACAAAGTTGGGGGCATTTTGTTGCCACCAGCTATATGACGTATGTGGAGAATTGGAAGGAGAATCAATCAAATATAACGGGTTATATTGGTTACAAAGGGAACCACAACCATCACGCAACCTACACTGTCGTACGCCCCAAAATAATAGTCCATGCCCAAAAGGAATTACAAGAAAAGAGGGATATTGCCTATTGGCAGGAAGTTGTAGAATTTTATCAAAGCAATACAGCCTTAACCAACATTTCAAATTATCAAAAACATTCTGGTTATATATATAGTATTATGGGTGCTACAATCAGTCTCTATGACCGTGTTATAGCATCAGTTAAAGCATCTCTTTATTCGCCGTTTAATGGATTACCGCTTTATCCTAATATCAAAAAAACCCAACAAGCGCAACAGATGTTCTCATGGGTGATTTCAGATAGTTCCATAAGTGATATTATTCATAGAATTAACATTCCCACTCTTTTGATTTATGGTCAGAATGACTTAGTTGCGCCAGTAGAAGTGGGCCAAATTATTTATGATGAAATAGAGACTGCTGAACAAGATAAAGAATTACTAGTATTAAATAATTCTCGCCATGGAGCTGAAAATGAAGATGTATTAATTTTTCAAAACGCAATCAAAAGTTTTATAGACAGATATCGATAATTGACTAACGAAGAGAAAAATTCCGGAGGCCTAATACTAATTTCAGGCCTAAACAAAGTTTTCCAACGGATGTATCCGCCGCTGAAAACAACTGTTATAAAGTTACAACTACTGCTATAATCCTATCGTCCAAACCATGCTAAAAAAGTTACGTATACTGCTTGAAACCTTCACTCCTTAAAGGCTTTTTTTGCGTCTGAGTCTTCGATTCGCAGGTTTCGTACACCTGCTATGTATCTAAGGTCTTGGCGCCATTAAAAACAGTGAGATATACGAAACATACATGCACTTTGGCCTAATTTCATATAATGGTATCTGTATAACATTAAAATTTACCTGATAAACAGATCTGTATAATCACTGGTTCGGCATAATAGCACAACATACAGTCAAAAAGAGTTATGGAGGAAAATTAGACATGGCAACTTTAACCGGGGAACAATTGGCTCAAAAAGTTCGACAGAAGATTGAAGACCTGAAGAAAGTCTGTGAAGGTGTTGATGAGAACACAGCCTCGCGTGCGCCTGAAGGACGATGGTCTCCCAAAGAAATCCTTTCTCACCTATCGGGACCCGAAGGCTCGGGCCATCTGCCGATCCTGGAAGCCTTCCTGGACCGGGACACGCCCATGATCGATCTTCAGGCCGAGAACCCTTTTTTTTCTGAAAAACGCGCCCAAATGACCTTTGCTGAGCTCTTCTCAGAGGTAGAGAATGAATACGATCGTATCTCTGAGTTTGCCGCCGGCCTATCCGGGGAACAGCTCGACCGAAAAGCGCATGTTCCCTTACTCAAAGAATCGCCGCTGGGGGAGTATCCGACGCTGGAGGGGCTAATCAGGGGCTTAGGATCATTTCATGTCAAATTTCATATTGACCATATGCGTGAGATCCTGAAAGGTCTGGGGCACGGGTGACAATACCCGGACAGTTGTATCTGAATTCGTTTGACGGTCATACTCTGATTTTATAATTCGATGAGCTGGACATCGTTGTGCCCAACCAGGCGGTTCACTTGACGCCGTGAACGTCTGTGGCCTGACGGACAAGTTCGGTGGCGGCGCAAGTGACCTTGAACGTTGATACCTCCGACCTATGCACTTTTAGAGGCCCTAAAAAGGTTGTAATATAATAAGGCGCGGTTCTCAGGGCTGTGGTGGTGCTTTCTGCTATAAATCTGAGCATTTGACATCACCTAAATCCGTGTGATATCCGAATCATATCATCACACATTTCGATAATCGTCGAATTACATAGAATGGCAAGCTATCTGGCAAAATCCACTTTTATTCCTCACCACAATATATTGTATTTTCACTAATTTGACACAAAGTCATATTTAGGATATTTCAATTAACCAGCGTCACTTCAATAATTTTCAACTGCTTACTTTAAATGGAGGGCACCATAATGCTATGCCCAAAATGTCAGTTTGAGAATCGTGAAGGGGTAAAGTTCTGTGAAGAATGTGGAGCTAAGTTTGAGTTAGAATGCCCTGCCTGTAAAGCCGGTATTCCTCTTGAGAGAAAATTCTGCGGTGAATGTGGCTATGAATTAAGCAAATCCACAGAAGCTGCATCCCTCAAAGAAAACGAACATGACATCCAAATTTCCGAATCACCACCCAAAGAGCCCATAGTAACACCCATTCCAACTGATGGTGAACGCAAGCACGTCACGGTTCTTTTCTCCGACCTTACCGGATACACTGCCATGTCCGAAAAGCTGGACCCGGAAGAGGTCAAAGAGATCACCAGTCGGATCTTTGGCGAAATTTCCAAAATCGTGGCCAATTACGATGGATTCATCGAAAAGTATGCCGGTGATGCGGTGATGGCAATATTCGGAGTCCCCCTGTCCCATGAGGATGACCCGATCAGGGCTATCAAAGCTGCCCGTGAAATCCATCAATTAGTAGATACGATCAGCCCGGAGGTTGAAAAGAAGATCGGCCAATCCATTTCGATGCACACCGGCATCAATACCGGCCTGGTGGTAACCGGTGAAGTGAACATGGAAAGAGGTACGCATGGTGTTGCCGGGGATACGATTAACTTAGCATCTCGACTAAGTGGTATAGGCAACGACGGTGAAATCTTGATCGGCCCGGATACGTATCGGCAAGCTGAAGGATATTTTACTTTCGAAGCTTTAGGACCCACTCTAATCAAAGGCAAAACTGAGCCCGTGGAAGTTCATAAGGTTTTATCCCTCAAAGAAAAACCAAATAAAATCCACCGTATTCTCGGACTTAGGGCCGGACTAATTGGACGAGCAATGGAAATGTCCCAACTTGGAGAAGCTGTCGAAAAACTCCGGAAGGGCGGAAGATCAATAATCTCAGTGTGTGGCGATGCAGGTACAGGAAAAAGCAGGCTTGTTGAAGAGTTCAAGACCAATTTGGATTTTAAAGAGATTCAATGGCAAGAAGGACATTCCAATGCTTACTCTCAAAGTATTCCCTATTTTCCTCTAATAGATCTTCTGAATCGCTCATTTCAGATTAAAGAACAGGATCCTCCAGAACAGATAAGGAAAAAAATAGAATCGGGAGTAGAAGGCCTGGTCGGAGAGAAGCGGGACATTATCCCTTATATTGGCGGACTTTATTCGCTGAGTTTTCCCGAGGTAGATGAGGTAAGTCCGGAATTTTGGCAATCCCGTCTGTACGGTGCAGTTCAGGAAATTTTTTCTTCCATAGCTCAACGAGCGCCAACTGTTATCTGTCTGGAGGATCTCCACTGGGCAGACCCATCAACTTTAAAGCTCCTTCATTTTATTTTATCTGAGTTCAAATACCCCGCTCTTTTTCTTTGTGTCTATCGACCTACTTTCAACTACTTCAAAACCTATTCGTCAAGAAATTTTGAAAAGATACACCGAGAAATTCAACTTCATGACCTTTCATCCTCCGATGCTCAGGACATGATAGGGTCACTTTTGAAAACCGATAGAATACCGGCTGAACTGCAAAAATATTTGCATGAAAAAGCGGAAGGCAACCCCTTTTATCTGGAAGAAGTCATCAACTCATTGATTGAATCGGAAACGCTGGTCAAAGACAATGGGAGTTGGAAACTATCCCTATCAATCAGCGATGTTGATATACCCACAACGATCCATGGGGTTATTGGTGGCAGACTCGATCGCTTGGAAATGGAGACCAAAAAAATCCTCCAGGAAGCTTCGGTAATCGGTAGAACGTTTCTGCATGAGATTCTCAAGCAGATCACCGTCCTCAATGACCCCATCGATCGATGCCTGAACGACTTAGTGGGGCTGGACCTGATTAAAACGAAAGCTATTCAGCCGGAATTGGAATATATTTTCAAGCATAGGTTGACCCAGGAAACCGTTTACAACGGTCTTTTAAAAAAAGAGCGTCGAGAAATCCATGAACGAATTGGGATTGTAATAGAACAATTATTTCAAGACAGGCTCCCGGAATTCTATGAAACTCTGGCCTACCATTTTTCCAAAGGTCACTCTGAGCTTAAAGCTGTTGATTATCTCATAAAGTCAGGTGATAAAAGTCTCAAACGATATGCGTTGGAAGAGTCCGATCAGTATTTTAAACGAGCTTATGATATTTTGAGCAATAGACCCGAAAAGACCAAAGAAGAGCTTGGCATACTTATCGACATCATCAACAAGTGGGCTTCGGTTTTTTACTTCATCGGAGATGTGAGCGGTTTTATGGAACTTCTTAAAGCTCATGAGGAAGATGCCGAACGGTTGGATGACGAAGCCAAGCAAGGCATGTATTATGCCTGGTTCGGCTGGGCCAAAGGCATGCAGGAGCAGGTAACCGACTCATTTTATTATTTGGAAAAGGCTCTTGAAATCGGTGAAAAAATCGATGACCCGATTGTCGTTGGTTATGCATGCACCTGGCTTATATTTAGTTGTATGGAGGGTCTTCTCGGAAAAGGTGCTATCTATGGAGAAAGAGCCTTTGAAATCGCCAAAGATATCGAATCGGATCAGTACATATATTTCAAATCCCTGGGTGGAATGGGACAAATTTATTACCAGCAGGGTAAGAGAAAAAGAATTTCTGAAATAGCTAAACGCCTTCTTGATTACGGCACGAGGCACTCCAATGTTCGTTGCATGACCGTTGGCCACATTTGTTCCGGATATGATCACGAAATAGCCGGAGACTTCACATCGGCCATCAAATGTTATCAAGAAGCCATCGTGGTTTCAAAAGATCCGATTTATAAGCATTGGGCTGGGGTGTCTTTAGGAACAGCTTACCTCTCAAACGGCCAATTAAAGGAAGCCGAAGCTCCATTACATGAAGTTGTTTCATATAGCCAAAAATATGGTTATGGAATTCTGGGAACAATCGCATATGCAGCCTATGGAATTGTTTTAATTGAAAAAGGGCAAATGTCGAAAGGATTTAAAATTCTTGAAGAAGCCAAACAATCTTCTCTGAGAAATGAAAGGACATGGGTCTACGCATTTGTCGAGTATCTTCTGGGGAGTGTTTATGCTGAAATGGCAAAGGGCGGGAAATCCATAAACCTTATGACAATGGCAAAGAACATTGGTTTCCTGATAAAAAACGTACCCAATGCCAGCAGGAAGGCGGAGGACCATTTCAGCAAGACAATCAACGTGGCAAAAGAAATCGGGGCAAACGGATTGCTGGGGCCAGCCTATTTAGATCTGGGTCTTCTCTACAAAGCAAAGAAAAGGACAAAGCAGGCAAAGGAATGCATAACCAGAGCCATTGAGGTTTTTGTGCAAAGCGAGGCTGACGTATATTTGAAGCATGCCAATGAGGCACTTGATTCTTTACATTAGAGACTTTTTGGCCATTTTATGAAAATCAATACATTGTGGTTTGGGATAAAGTCCCGAAAGTGTGAATACCAGATGTATATCTGTAATAGATAAGCACATTCAAAAGTGCATGTATCTCTCCAACATCTATGCACTCTGAGAGATCTTAAAATAGTTGTGATATAATCGATACGGGTTCCCAAGGCAATGGTGAGGGCAAATGCTATTAATCTGAACTCTTGAAGTCTCAGAGACCCTGTGATAGTCGAAACTTATCTTTAAAGATTCAGCTAAAACTGCTACCGGAAGTAAGGCAATAAATCCCCAGTCACAACTGGTATGAACCGGTATTGC
>PVMK01188983.1_pt2 | contig 26779 bp, 27 predicted proteins | sample 1853481 | NCBI WGS metagenome assembly PVMK01 (sample SAMN08533507, study PRJNA380276) | Marine sediment metagenome, whole genome shotgun sequencing project. | reverse complement strand
CGATGTGTTCCTGCCGCCTCACGCCATGCGCCAGCTCATGGATGGTGACCGGGTAGCCGTCCATATTTCCGGCACCGATCGTAAGGGCCGGCCCAAAGGTGATCTGTTAGAGATTCTTGAGCGTGGCAAAACAACAGCAGTAGGGCGGTTTTGCAGTGAGCGCGGTATCAGTTATGTCATCGAAACCTCACGTGCGCAGCATCGCTATCTTGTAGCACCGGTTGATACTGCTGGGGCGAAAGATGGTGACATGGTGAAGCTTGAAATCGTAGCCTATCCCACTAAGCGCTCCGAAGCGCAGGGAAAGATTTTAACTGTGTGGGGGGCGCCGGATGATCCGGGGATGCTGACAACACTGGCTATCGAAAGCTTTGGTTTACGCACGGGCTGGTCAAAAAAGCTTCGCGACGCGGCGAGCAGTTGGGGTAACGAAGTTCGTGAATCGGATAAGACTGGCCGCGTTGATTTACGCGAAGTTCCGCTTGTTACTATTGATGGTGCGGATGCACGCGATTTTGATGATGCAGTTTATGCAGAGCCGGTGGGAGAAGCCTGGAAGCTGATTGTTGCTATCGCAGATGTTTCCCACTATGTCCGACCTGATGATGCATTGGATAATGAGGCACGCAAACGCGGCACCTCTACTTATTTCCCGGACCGGGTTGTGCCCATGCTGCCGGAGGAATTATCGAACGGACTCTGTTCACTAAATCCCAATGTCGATCGTCTGTGCCTGGTATGTGAAATGGAGGTATCGGCGAGCGGTAAGGTCGAGAAATCAAAATTTTACAAAGGTGTGATGCGTTCGCATGCCCGCCTCACCTACAGCCAGGTTAATGAGGTTGTTTGCGAGCAGGACAGGCAGGCGCGTGAGGAACATGCGGCGGTACTGCCGCAGCTGGAACACTTATATAAAGTGTACAAGGCTTTCGAGAAGGCCCGCCGCCGCCGTGGTGCGCTGGATCTTGAACTGCCTGAAGTGCGTATCACGATGGGTGCGGATAACCATAGTGTAGAAACTGTTGCGCCCATTCATCGCAATGACGCACACCGCCTTATAGAAGAGTGCATGATTGCGGCAAATGTGCAGGCAGCCAAGTTTTTGCGCAAACATAAAATTCCTGACCTGTATCGTGTGCACCCGCAACCTGAGGTTGATCGTTTCGAAGAGTTGAGGCTGCTGCTACAGGAGCTTGGCTTCAAGGTTGCCGCTGAAGCACGCACTCAGCCACGTGCTCTGAATAAGGTGCTGGGCGAGTTGCGTGCACGACCGGATTTTCCGGTATTGGCTATGTCGGTGTTGCGTACCTTTTCGCAGGCAGTCTATCAACCTGTCAATGAAGGGCACTTCGGGTTGGCACTTGATGCCTATGCGCATTACACCTCGCCGATACGCCGCTACCCGGATTTGCTGGTGCACAGGGGTATTACGCACATCCTGGATGGAGGCAAGCCGGCCGCCTTTGCATACAAACTGCCTGCGATGGAAAAACTCGGCAAGGATTGTTCGATGCTGGAACGCCAGGCAGAAGCTGCGGCGCGCCACGTTGAGTCACGTTACAAATGCATCTATATGCAGGAACACGTCGGTGGTGAATATGACGGTGTTATTACCGGGGTTACGCACTTCGGACTGTTTGTAATGCTTAAAGATTTTTATGTTGAAGGATTAATTCATGTAACCAGTCTGGGTAATGACTATTACCATTCTGAGCATGGTGGCTTGCGACTAAGCGGAGAGCGCACCGGTCAGAGTTTTGGCCTGGGCGATACGCTGCGGGTTCGGATTAGTCGCGTCGATGTGGAAGAAGCGCGAGTGGATCTGCAGCTGGCGGAGGAGGCAAGTTCAGCCCGCGGCGGTGATGTGGATAAAAATAGTGGGAAAAAGCGCTCAGGCAAGGTCCGTGGACAACGGCCAGAGCGTAATTCGAATAAGAAAAGTAACAAGTCCGGCAGGAAGAAATCTGGGCGGCGTAATACCCTGATAAATATGAGCGAACGAATTATTTACGGCATCAATACCGTGCGGCAGGCGCTGAATAAAAATTCATCACAGCTATTGCGTATTTATTTGCAGAATGAATTGGGTCAGCAACGTCTGGCGCGGCTTGCAGATGAATTGCGCGGGCGGTCGATTGTTATTGAGCGAGTTTCTGCAGATGAATTGCTCCTGCTTTCGGGAAGCCACAAGCATCAGGGTGTCGCAGCAGCACTGGAAGCCAGCGGTCCGCTCGATGAGCATACTGCACTGGATTATCTGGCCGGTATCAGCAACCCGCTGATCCTGGTGCTGGATGGCATCGAGGATCCACGTAACTACGGTGCCTGTTTGCGCACTGCCGAGGGGGCTGGTGCCGATTTGGTGGTGACGGGCCGTAGCCGGGGTGTCGATATCACTCCTGTGGTGAGTAAGGTTGCTTCAGGTGCGGCGGAGACGCAAGCAATTGCCCGGGTCGCTAACGTGGTGCGTTTCCTTAAAGGCCTCCAGACTCTGAATATCTGCATTGTCGGGGCTGATGAGGGTGGCAGCAAAACTATATTTGAGAGCAATCTGGCGGGTCCGGTGGCGCTGGTAATGGGTGCTGAGGGCAAGGGCCTCAGGCGCCTGACCCGTGAGCACTGCGATGCAATAGTCAGTTTGCCGATGAGGGGTGCCGTTGAGAGCCTCAATATCTCCGTGGCTGCAGGAATCTGCCTGTACGAGGCCGTCAGGCAACGTAGTTAATCCAGATCAGGCTGTTGCGGCCTTGCGTGCCGGGGCGGGCTCCGCTACCATGCGCAGCCCCTGAGCTGGTTTGACCCGATTCAGGACTCCTTGCCACACCGAATAGTCGGGTGGCTGTAATCCGTAGGGAGCTACAATGAGACATTACGAAGTGGTATTTCTGATCCACCCGGATCAGAGCGAGCAGGTTCCTGCCATGGTTGAAAAATACCAGGGCATGGTCACCACCAGCGGTGGCCATATTCATCGTTATGAAGACTGGGGCCGTCGACAACTGACTCACATTATCAACAAGGTTCACAAAGCCCATTACGTGCTCATGAATATTGAGTGCGAACAGGTAGTGCTGGACGAAATCCTCAACGCATTCAAGTTTAATGATGCAGTCTTGCGTCACCTGGTAATACGCCGCGATGAAGCCGTTACCGAACCTTCGGCGCTGGCAAAACCCGATGAACCAGAGGCTGAAGAAAAGTCTGACAAGCCTGCTGAAAAACGGCAAGAGGCCGCAGCAGCCGCTAAAGAAAAGCCCACCGATGGCGATGCTCCGGTTGTAGCTGAAGAAGCTCCAGCTGAAAAAGCAGCAGCTGAAGAAGCTCCAGCTGAAAAAGCAGCAGCTGAAGAAGCTCCAGTCGAGATTGCTGCCGATGCGGAAGTTGAAACGGTGACTGAGGCTGCAGCGGCTGATCCCGAGCCTGCTACAAAAGCCTGAAACCGGCTATTTACCCAACAACAGAATTCAGAGAAACACTATGAGCAGATTTTTCCGACGTCGCCGTTATTGCCGGTTTACCGCAGAAGGCGTTAAAGAAATTGATTACAAAGACCTGGACACGTTACGTAACTACATTACGGAAACAGGCAAAATAGTTCCCAGTCGTATTACAGGAACTAAAGCTATATATCAGCGTCAGCTGGCTACGGCAGTAAAGCGTGCCCGCTTTCTGGCATTGCTGCCCTTCACTGACAAGCAATAACATTGCCCCCGGCGGAAGCGGGGCATAGTTTATGGCAGCTTTAGCGACATGGCTGGCGGCACAGCGCTTGCGCCGCATTGTGTTTATAGCCGGGTTATTTCCGTTACCTGTGCTTGGGCTCTTTAGTGCCGCAACAGTGGTAATGACGGCCCAACTTAACGGACCTCGGGAAGCCCTGGAAGATTGTGGTCTGGCGCTGTTATTGCTGTGCGGGATTGCCTGGTTCACCGGCATGGAAGTGTCGCTACTTGCAGCCAGTGCGGCTGTTAGTTGGCTGGTTTGGATAACGTTGGGCTCATTGGGCCGCGGCTCGCTTACATTAGCTATGCAGGCCGCAGTAATGATGGCTCTGCTGGGGCTCGTAGTGCTTCTGGTGGTGGTTGATGATCCGGTTGCTTACTGGTCGGCCGTGCTTGATGCGGTTTATCAGGATCTGGAGACGCAGGGCATCCTGGTTGAAGCTGACCCACTGGCGCAGGCGAAGCTAATGAGTGGGCTGGTGCTGGCAGGCAGTCTGATTGGCTCGATGCTGGCACTGTTTCTTGGAAGTGCATGGGCCAGTGCAGTACGCAATGGAGCTTATGCCACGCAGTTTCGTGAGTTGCGTCTGGGTTATGTCATTGGCGGATTGGCGGCTGTCGCGGGTCTTGCTGAATTAGGCGGTCTGGAAACAAGTGGCGCGCTAATGATATTTGGCGCAGGTTTTATGTTTCAGGGCATGTCGGTGGTTGCCTGGTGGGTCAACGGATTAGGTTGGCCGCGGGGCTGGTGGATTGGGTTGTGTATACTGCCTATCCTGCTGCCAGCTTTGCTGATGACCGTTCTGCTGCTATTTGCGGCGATTGGTTTTATTGATAACTGGTACAGTTTGCGCCGTAAACCGGCGTAGCTTTTGTTTTTGAAAGTAGGTCAGGTCTGGCTGACCGTGAGGAGAATACCGAATGAATGTCATACTGCTCGAGCAGGTCGAAAATCTGGGCAATATCGGCGACAACGTTAGTGTTAAGGCGGGTTATGGGCGTAATTTTTTGTTGCCGCAAGGTAAGGCAACTATAGCAACCGCCGAGAATATTGCCATTTTTGAAGCCCGTCGGGCTGAACTGGAAGCCAAGCAGGCTCATGATTTGGGCGCCGCTGAATTACGTGCTGACAAGTTGCAGGGTCTGGAATTGACACTTACAGCCAATGTTGGTGTTGAGGGCAAGTTATTTGGTTCTGTGGGTACAGTTGATATTGCGGATGCCGCTACAGTTGCCGGGGTTGAGATTTTACGCAGCGAAGTGCGTCTGCCCGATGGTCCGCTGCGAACCGTAGGTGTGCATGAGGTGGAAATACATCTGCATACTGACCTGAATGTCTTTATCAAGGTTGAAGTTATTGGTGAAGCCGGTGGCGAACAATATGTTGGTGATGCTGCTGAGGCGGAGGCTGCTGCAAAGGCAGAGGCCGATTCAGAGGCTGGTTCAGAGCTTTAACAGAGCAGGGATTGCATAATGCAGCAGGTCAGACATTCTGAACACGGTATGTCCCTGACCGAACAGGTCAACCGGCCGCCTGCGTCAGTAGAAGCCGAGCAGGCATTGCTTGGCGGCCTTATGCTCGACAATCATTCCTGGGATATTGTCGCAGGCCGGGTGTCAGAACTGGACTTCTATCGTCCTGATCACAGGCTGATTTTCGATAGCATCAAGACGCTTTCGGCACGGGATAAGCCGCGTGATGCCATAACGGTGTCGGAATATCTTGACAGTCGGGGTGTGCTCGGTGAGGCAGGTGGTCTTGCGTATCTGAGCACTCTGGTTAAAGACACCCCCAGTGCAGCGAATATCGTCACCTACGCAGACATTGTTCGCGAGCGTGCGCTGTTACGTGAGCTGATAACGGTTGGCAATGATATTGCTGCCAGTGCATTTCATACTGAAGGCCGCCCGGCGGTAGAGCTGGTTGATGAGGCTGAAAAACGCGTATTTGAAATAGCCGACAAAGGTGCGGAGGGTAAAGCTGGCTTCAAGCCACTTAAAAATATCTGTTCACCGATGGTTGACCGGCTCGACAGGTTGCACCAGGCGGGCGCAGAAATTACTGGTTTGCCAACCGGTTATACCGAATTAGATAAGATAACCCAGGGCCTGCAAAAAGGTGACCTGATTATTCTTGCCGGCCGTCCCTCCATGGGTAAGACGACTCTGGCCCTGAACATTGCTGAAAATGCGGCTTTCAATATGAAAAAGCCGACACCTGTAGCTATATTTAGCATGGAGATGTCGACTGAACAGCTTGCGCTGCGCTTTGTTTCTTCGCTGGGCCAGGTAAGCCAGAGTCACTTGCGTAACGGACGCTTTTCGGATGATGACTGGCCGCGTATTAATAGTGCTATCCAGCAAATGTCGCAGGCGCCTGTGTTTATTGACGACACTCCTGCGCTAACACCCACTCAGGTCCGTGCGCGGTCACGGCGGTTGAAGCGGCAGCATGATGTAGGCCTCATTGTGCTTGATTATTTGCAGCTGATGTCGACAGGTGGTTCTGTCGAGAATCGTGCCACCGAAATTTCCGAGATATCGCGGTCACTCAAAGCGCTTGCCCGCGAGCTTGACGTGCCCGTGATTGTCTTATCGCAGCTGAATCGCAGTGTTGAGCAACGGCCGGACAAGCGCCCGATTATGTCTGATCTCAGAGAATCTGGTGCTATAGAGCAGGATGCCGACCTCATCGCATTTATTTATCGTGACGAGGTTTATAATCCGGATTCACCTAGGAAAGGGCAGGCCGACATTATTATTGCTAAACACCGAAATGGTGAAATTGGCGATCTGTCTTTGACATTTCGAGGTCAGTTTTCTCGCTTTGAAAACTACGTACCTGAATTTGAGCTACCCCATGATGGTGGTTTTTAGTGACCGAAACACCGGTTGCGATTATTCAAACTGCAGCGGTTCTGCATAATCTGCAACGTATACGCTCGGCTGCACCTGATTGCCGCGTTATGGCCGTCATCAAGGCCAATGCTTACGGACACGGGTTGATCACAATTGCTCAATTACTTGCCAACGAGGTGGATGCACTTGCGGTTGCGCGGGTCTTGGAAGGTGTGCAGTTACGTGACGCTGGTATCACTCAGCGTATCGTCGTGCTCGAGGGTTGCAGTGAAGCAGAAGAAGCCAGAGTCGCTGTGCTGCATCGTCTGGAACTTGTTGTACATGATCCGGTGCATTTCGAAATTCTGGAAACCCTGCCCGAGCAAGATATTCTTACGGTCTGGCTGAAGCTAGATACCGGTATGGGGCGGCTGGGTTTTGCGCCTTCCCAGTTAACGGCTTGTCGCAAGCGGCTGGACCAAATTCCAGCGGTGCGACCGGAAGTTGCGCTGATGACTCATCTTGCCTGTGCGGATGATCCGGATAATTCCGCAACCATGGAGCAGCTCCGCCGGTTTGGCGATGCTTTAGGCAGTTTTGCTGGCGCTATCAGTATTGCCAATTCAGCGGGAATCCTGCTTTGGCCGCAAACGCTGGAATCCTCGCCCGTTATGGATTACAAGGGTGAAAACTGGGTCCGGCCGGGAATTGCGCTGTTCGGCGCATCGCCTGTGCTGGGAAAAAACGCCCGTGAATTAGGTTTGGTGCCGGCAATGCAATTTGAGTCGCATCTGATTGCTGTGAAGACAGTTAAGCGCGGTACGGCAGTCGGCTACAACAGCAAGTGGCGGGCTAAGCGTGACACAGTTATTGGTGTTGTTGCGGCTGGCTATGGTGATGGGTATCCACGGCATCTGCAGTCCGGAACGCCATTACTGGTAAACGGGCACCGTGCAGCGCTGATCGGAACGGTCTCAATGGACATGATTAATGTAGACCTTACGGATGTGCCCGTTGCGAATGTAGGTGATCGCGTTATTTTATGGGGTGGCCATCTGCCCGTTGAGGAAATAGCGGCGCGAGCAGACACTATTCCGTATGAATTGATGTGCGGGCTGAGTCAACGAGTTAAGTACCGGGTGCTGGAAACAGATCTTCCGGTTGAGTCCAGAAGTGGCAGTCCACAACAGACATCATAGAATTCGCCATCGCGATGACTGCTGCAGGAGCCGGAACAGGCAGAAGCTAAAGCCCTGCTATTGTGTGGGCAGGCTGAATTAGCTTGTGAAGAATCCCATCTTGATGCCTATCAGTTCGATCACATCATTATCAGCAAGTCGAACCGCCTGTGATCCCAGTGGTAGGCCATTAACATTGGGTGGCGACTCTTTCTTATTTTCAACCAGCACAATATGGTAACCCTCACTACGTTTAGTGATCGCGATTACCTGAGCGCCAGGGCTGCCAAGTGTGGTTAGTGCCTTATTAAGGTCTACTTCACGTCCGGCAAATTTTCCATTTAGCACCTGAATTTTTGCGTTCTGAACCTGACGATAGGCCGATCCACCACTGGGAACTTTATTTGCAATAGAAGAAGCAGTGGTAGTATCGCCGGTAGCTACAGCTTGTGCAGTTTCAGGTTCGGCGCTGACGCCCGTGCTGATCTGTGCTGCGGATTTCATGGCGGCTTGCTGCACGGCTGCCTGCGAGCTGTCAATGATCATTGTGCGGGCAAACTCGTCGTCCTGTTCCTCTTCTTCTGCCACGGTTTCAACGTAGCGTAGCTGGTGATGTCCGATGGTAACTACATCACCATGCTGCAAAGCATGCTTTTTGATCAGCTTGCCGTTGGCGTATGTTCCATTAGTACTGCTCAGATCTTCAAGAAAGGAATCATTGAGGATATTGATAATCAGGGAGTGGTGTCCGCTCACTGCTGGATTATCGATGCGAACATCATTATCGGGCAGTCGCCCAATCGTGTAACGTTCCTTGGTCATGTTGAATTCGGCCATAATCTGGCCCCCAAGGCTTAGTATCAATCGTGCCATGCGCGACTACCCTATGTACCCATACCCAAAAGTTTTTTGACTTTACTCAGCATACCGACCTTGGCTGGAAATGGCTCAAGTGCCTTGATGAGCATTACTGAGATATTATCCTTGCCACCATGGTCATTGCTAAGTTGCACAAGTTGCTGACCAACGGTGTCAAGGTTAGCACTAAAAGTGCTGATAGTTAAGTGAATGTCTTCATCATCTACCATGTCCGGCAATCCGTCAGAACACAGTAAAAACACGTCATCTGGCTCTACCACGACCTCCTGGAGGTCCACCTGAACGCTTGTTTCCACGCCCAGAGCACGGGTGACATAGTTTTTGTTGGTGGAGCGCTCAGCTTCTTCACGAGAGTAAAAACCACGGTCTACAAGTTCCTGCAGGAGTGAGTGATCCATGGTTATCTGCTCGAGACGGTTGTTTCGTGCCCGATAAAGTCGCGAGTCGCCGACATGTGCGATAGAAATACGGTTGTCGTAAAAAAGGCATGCAACTATGGTTGTTCCCATACCTTCGCAACTACTTTGGCTATGCGCGGTCTGATAAATAATTTTGTTGGCCCGCGTAATAGCATCCCGCAACACTATAGTCTGACGCATCAAACCGGTGTCAGTCTCAGGTGCAGAACGATCTTCTCGAATGCATGCCTCTGTCGCGAGTTCTATAACGGTCTTTACAGCGATGCTGCTCGCGATTTCGCCGGCGTTATAGCCGCCCATGCCATCTGCCAGCACATGCAGTCCAGCATCCAGGTTGCTGCCTATTGCATCTTCGTTGTGGTCCCGAATCCTTCCGGTATCGGTTACTCCAACAGCATTAAATTTATTTTTCAGGCTCATAGATTTCTGTATCTAAAAAGTCTTTGCACATTCGCGTAGTGCTATCGCCATTTCCCGGCCATTAGCAAATCTTTGTGCTGGTTTTTTTGCCATAGATTTACCCAGGATTTTATCCACACATTGCGGAATATCATTCCTGAACTCGCTGATCGGCGTGGGCTCCTCATTAAGTATTTTGTCCATTAGTTTTGGGATGGAGTCTGCCCGGAACGGGGCGTTGCCGGTCAATAACTGATACATCGTAACGCCCAGTGAATACAAATCGGATTGGCCTGTTACGCCGGCTGCAGAAAGTTGCTCCGGGGACATATATGAGGGTGTCCCCAGGATAATGCCGGTCTTTGTTCTGCTGTTATCCGTGAGGCGTGCAATTCCGAAATCTGTCAATTTTAGTGTGTCAGTAGCTGCATGGTACATCAGGTTGGCTGGTTTAATATCCCGGTGTACAACATTCTGGCGGTGGGCGTAGTCAAGTGCTTCAGCTGCACGGGCTGCAAGTTCCAGCACCCATTTTCCAGGCAGCAGGTTATCTGGCTGGGCGTGTTCCAACAGAGAAATGCCTTTAAAGTATTCCATTGCCAGATATGAAACATCATCGTCTTCCCCGGTGTCATAGATGGCAATGATATTGGGATGATTCAGCCTGCCCGCTGATTCTGCTTCGCGACGGAATTGCAATCTGGCGTCCTGAAGTTCCTCCGCATCAAATTCTTTGGCCAGGGCCAGTGTTTTTATCGCAACCTTTCTGTTTATTGCGGGATCACGGCCAAGATAGACAGTTGCCATTGCCCCACGACCGAGTACACGTTCAATTTCATAACGACCAAGTTTTCGACGATCCAGCGAGCCACTATTTCTGGCAGATTTGCGGCGGTTGGGTGCCTTTTTCCTGGCACCCGATAGTTTGTTAAGTAATTCTTTTACATCTCTATAATACTCATCCAGTTCAGCTATGTGCATCAGGACCTTTTCTGCTCGCGCGTACTCCTTGGCTTTTCCATGGAGCATGGCTATCTCGTACATTTTCTCCTTGGTTTCTTCAGACGGTGCCTGCTGACGTAATACAGAGAATTCCAGATCCAGCTTATTCTGGGTGCCGGAATTACTGAAACTTATAGCATGCCTTTGTGATCGAATGGCGGGCTCTGGTTGCGAGGTTATGAGCTTCCAGGCTTGTATGGTCAAAATAGCGATTGCCGTAAATACTGAAGCTGTTGCCAGTTGAACCCATATACCTTCCGAAACCAGAAACCATGCCTCGATGCTCAGCACCAGCATAGCCAGAATCACTCCCATCAGCAGCGCGCCCATGGTTGGCATAGCCGGAATCCATAGCAGTGCAATAAGCAAGATCCCGATTAATACGCCGAATTCGAGCATGGGTAGCCAGTCGGGACGCAGCAGATAGTCTCCTTCAAGGAGATTGGACAGTATGCTTGCTGTAACCGTCAAAGGCGACATATGCAGATCGATCGGCGTGGCTAGTCCAGGCATGGACGAGTTTGTGGATTCGCCGATTAAAATAATTCGGCCATTAATTGTTTCGGGAGCAACATTGCCGGATAAAACTGAGCTTAAGGTTACTTCCTCAAATGCCGGTTTATCTATCGTGCCTTTGTAATAACGATTAAGGATTTGCAATCCTGGTCCGGTGTTAATTATTTGTTCGCCAATGGCAAGAGCATTCGAGGCAGCAACAATAGTGTCGCTATTCTTACTGTCCATCGCCGCATTGGTTGCTAGTGCCAGTGACGGCAGATAAATACCATCGGCATTGATGACTAAATCAGCGCGGCGAATTATTCCATCATCGTCCGGCCAGAAGTTACTAAAGCCAATGCCGTAAACTGAGTTGCAAATTATGGTGGGTGGTGCAGTCAGGTGGCGTACACGATTCAGATTATTTAATGCACTCGCATCTGTTCCCTGCACATTTACCGCATGTGGTGCGCAGTTCTTAATTGACCTGCCTTCGCTGGCAAAGTTAGTGAAATGGGATGACAGCAGTATGTTGTCGGAAAGGGATAGTTGCCTGGCCAGTGCAAGGCGGTCATCATATTTTTTGCGGAACTCGGTCAATCGATCTGTCTGAGTGTCGCTTGGTCCGCTCTCATTTGCCACCCGTTGCGCCTGGTTCTGTAGATGCTCAAGCGCTCTGATTTGATCTTCATCCGGTACATCCGGGAGATAAAGTGGTTGTGTGGCAATGATCAGTCTGGCGCCGAGACGATCAAATATTTTGACTATTTCGCCGAATTGCTGCCCGTGCCAGACATTTTGCTGTCTTTCTGTACGAGAATCTACGCTAACGAGAAGGATTTGCTCGCTGCCGGTTTTATACTGGTATCTTTGGAAGTAATCATAGACAAGATTTTCCAGCCCACCGACACGGCCAACAAAGCCAATCGTAATGGCGATCAATATCAGTGCTGTTGCCAGCCACAAGCGGCTGGAGCCGGATTGTGAAGGGTAGGCTCGGGAATTCATGGCGACATAATATGCAAAAGAGTGGTCTTTAAATGAGAACCAATAGTCGTTTTTTCCCACAACCAAGCGGTCTTCGGCGATATTGTGATCCCGTTGATGAGACCGTTGTCACAGTTTTGTCTCGATGAGCCGCGCAACGGTTTCTTACACCTGCAACGACTGCGGTGGTCATACGCTGAAATGGCAGGGGCAGTGTCCCGCCTGCGGTGGCTGGAATACCCTTGCGGCAGGGTCACCAGCCAAGGCCCGGCGTACGGGCTATGCTGGCGAAATCAAAGGGTTAAAGCTGGCAGAGGTTGAACGAGCGGCGGTAGAGCGTATTTCGACTGGCATTGCCGAGTTTGACCGGGTGCTTGGGGGTGGATTGGTTACCGGGTCAGTTGTGTTAATAGGCGGTGAACCTGGTATTGGTAAATCCACTCTCTTGCTGCAAGCGGCTGGGGGACTGCCAGATGACCGGCCGGTGCTGTATGTAACGGGTGAGGAATCCCTGCAGCAAATCGCCATGCGGGCGGGCCGTCTCGGTGTCGATGTAGATAATCTGTCTGTTTTAGCCGAGACCTGTGTCGAGCATCTGGTTCAAGTGCTAATCGATGAGCCGGTGGCTTGTGTAGTCGTTGATTCGGTGCAGACCATGTATAGCGAAGACGTGGCATCCACGCCGGGTTCTGTAACCCAGCTGCGTGAATCGGCAGCGCAGTTGGTTCGACTTGCGAAAACCACGGGGACAATTATTTTGCTGGTCGGCCATGTCACGAAGGACGGGCAAATCGCCGGGCCGCGTGTGCTGGAGCATATGGTTGATGCGGTGCTCTATTTCGAAAGTGAGTCGGATAGTCGTTTCAGGATACTCCGTGCAGTTAAGAATCGTTTTGGTGCTGCTAATGAGCTGGGTATCTTTGCGATGACCGAAACCGGTATGCGCGAAGTAAAAAATCCATCTGCTATTTTCCTGTCCCGACATCCCGACCCGGTGGCTGGTTGTGTGGTGACGGTCTCGCGTGAGGGCAGTCGACCCTTGCTAATTGAAGTGCAGGCCCTTGCAGATCAATGCGCGGGAGGGCATGTGCGTCGGCTTGCAGTTGGCCTCGATCAAAATCGGTTGTCGATGTTGCTGGCCACACTAAACCGTCATGCGGGGGTGTCCGCTTATGATCATGATATTTTTATTAATGTGGTGGGTGGGGTACGAATTTCTGAAACTTCAGCTGATCTTGCAGCATTAGTTGCGGCGGTTTCCAGTCTGAAAGATATACCCGTATCACAGAGTACAGTCGTGTTTGGTGAGGTCGGATTGGCCGGCGAAATCAGGCCTGTTTCTTTTGGAGAGGAGCGCCTGCGTGAGGCGGTAAAGCGCGGCTTTGATCATGCAGTAATTCCGAATGCCAATATGCCCAAGAACCCAATCAAGGGAATTAAGCTAACCGGTGTTGATTATCTGCGTGGTGCGCTTGATGCATTGGGGATGGCCTGACGGATGTGGTGTCACCCGGATATCAGTGAGCAGATAGTTGGGGTGTCAGGCGACTGGTGGAGGAGCGATTTTTTCAGGCGAATGTATCCGCACCAGGTTAACGACGTTGTCGCTGGTTTGAATAATTTCTATCGGATATTTGCCCAACTGTAACCCTGTGCCGGTTTCCGGAATAGTTTCCAGGTGTTCAAGAATTACGCCATTGAGTGTTTTGGCCCCATCCGTAGGCAGATTCCAGTTCATCATTCTATTCAGAGAACGGATATTTGCACTGCCATTGACCAGATAGGATGAGTTATCTTGATCGGGCGTTACATCATTGTGTGAGGGTGTGATGTCGGTCGTGAATTCACCAACGATCTCTTCAAGGATATCTTCCAGTGTTACCAGCCCCTGGATGTCGCCGTATTCATCTACTACCAGTGCTGCCCGCAGACGATTGTGCTGAAACTGCACCAGTTGTTTGTGCAGCGAAGTGCCTTCGGGGACGAAATAGGGATCATCCATGATGGCGGTCAGTTTGGCCGGGTCAAGGCTGCTTAGCCCTTCACTGAGGAAAAGGCGCCGCATATCAAGCATGCCGATAACATTGTCGATGCCGTCGCGATAAACCGGCAGGCGCGTATAAGTACTCGTGCGAATTGTACTCAGGATGGTTGCCCAGTCGTCATCCAGGTCAATGCCCGCAATTTCAATGTGCGGCACCATGACGTCATCTACCGTCATCTCATCCAGTTCAAGAATACCCTGCAGCATGCGATGGCGTTTGCGAGGTAACAGTGCGCCAGATTCATTGACGATGATGCGCAACTCTTCAATGGTCAGGTTCAGCTGATCCGTATCTTCCGGATTAACGCCTATCATTTTCAGCAGCGAATTCGATACAAGATTAATTAGCCATATCAGCGGGAATGTAATTTTTTGCAATGGGTAATAAATGTAGCTGGCTGGATAGGCAAGGCGCTCCGGGTGCAGGGCCGCAAGTGTTTTAGGCATGACTTCCGCGAACACCAGTACTACCAGTGTGAAGACCACTGTGCCGGCTGCTGAAACCCAGGCAGAGTCGCCGAACAACCTGAGTGCAATAACACCGGCAATCAGTGCTGCAGTGAAATTTACAAGGTTATTGCCAAACAGGATAAGTGTGATCAGGCGGTCGGGGCGTTTCAGCAAACTTTCTGCAAAGAGCGCACCTTTATGGCCAGACCGTGCTTTATGGCGCAAGCGATACCGGTTTAGCGCAATTAGCGCTGTTTCTGTTCCCGAGAAAAAAGCGGAAAGTAGTAATAGCACAAAAAGGATTCCGATAAGAAACCCCAGGGGGACATCGTCACTCAAGAGAGTGAAACTCCTTAAAGCCTGACACACGATCATGTTGGCTAACCGGGGGGGCGCCTGTCAAGGATGGATTTCGCGGTTAGGGTGCATGGCAAATCGCTGGTTTCGGTATATTTCATGAGCGTTGAAGCCGGTACAATATGGAATCCCTCGCATTTCGGGGGTGGAACCGGGAATCAGGGCCAGACACCCAGATCAGGGCTATGGATCGGTCCAGGTATGAGCTCCTGGATAGATATTTTCCCGGGTAGATATTTCAATTTTTAATGGGACACCCAATGTTCAATGGTTTGAGCGATCGACTGAAGGATATCTCGAACAAGGTTCGGGGCCGCGGTCGGCTGACGGAAGACAATGTTAAGGATGCTGTCCGCGATGTGCGCATGGCTCTGCTGGAGGCTGACGTTGCTCTGCCGGTGGTAAAGAGTTTTGTTGCCCGGGTTCGTGAGCGGGCAGTAGGTACTGAAGTAACCCGCAGTCTTAGTCCGGGGCAGGTCTTTATCAAGATACTGAAGCAGGAGCTGACACGCTCGCTCGGTGGGAGAAACCGCGGAATTGCAGCTGCGCCAGCAGCCGCCGGCAATTATTTTGCTGGCAGGATTGCAAGGCGCTGGTAAAACAACGACATCCGCCAAACTTGCTGCATGGCTTAAAGGTAGTCTGGGTAAGCGCCCTATGCTGGTCAGCCTGGATACACGTCGGCCTGCCGCGATGCTGCAGCTTAAGCAGCTTGCCGAACAGGTTGATGCGCCATTTTTTGCTTTCAGTGAGGGTGATGCACCCCTTGATATAGCGCGCAACGCCCTGGCCGAAGCCCGCAAAAATCTTGTTGACGTATTGATATTTGATACCGCGGGCCGTACCCGTTTGGAACAAGAGTTGCTGGATGAATTGAAAGTATTGCATGCGGAGTTCAAGCCGGCTGAGACACTGTTTGTTGTCGATAGCATGGCTGGGCAGGATGCGGTTAATGCAGCCCGTGCATTCGGTGATGCATTGCCATTGACCGGTATTGTGCTGACAAAAACAGATGGCGATGCGCGTGGTGGTGCGGCGTTGTCAGTAAAAACAGTTACCGGCAAGCCCATTAAATTTATCGGCACCAGTGAAGATATTAGCGGGCTTGAAGTATTTCATCCTGAGCGAATGGCGCAGCGCATACTGGGTATGGGCGATGTTTTGAGCCTGGTTGAAGAGCTTGAGCAAAAGGTTGATCGCGACAAGGCCGAGAAGCTGGTCGGTAAAATGCGCAAAGGTAAAGGTTTTGATCTGGCTGATATGCGTGATCAGCTCAGTCAGATGCTTAATATGGGCGACATGAAAGGATTGTTGGAAAAGCTGCCGTTGCCAGGTAACGTCAATCCTGAAGCGCTGGCTAAAGGTATTGATACTGGAATGTTAAAACGCCAGGTTGCGATTATAAATTCCATGACGCCGGGTGAGCGGCGTTTTCCCAAAACAATAAATGGCTCGCGCAAAAAACGTATTGCATGCGGGGCCGGGTTGCAAATTCAGGATGTCAATCGCCTGATTAAGCAGCATACCCAGATGCAAAAAACCATGAAGAAGATGGGTAAGGGTGGTTTGCAGAATATGATGCGGGGTGCGGGCGGGATGTTTCCCCCACGCTGAGATGCAGCATAAAGGGCGGAATACCGTGCTTTTTGGTCCGGATTTCGGCGAAATAGCCGAATTTTGTGCAAATCAGGCCCTCTGGCGGGTTCACATCCCTGAAAAATCCAGTAAAATTCCCTGCTTACGCAAATCGGCGGAACCTCGGTTCCGCCGTTGTTTTGTTGTTTCCGGTGATTGTCACTAAGCGTCACAATCGATCGGGGTTTGCCCGGCTTGGGCTTGGAATAATTCTTCAGTGAATTCTTAATTGGAGCAGTATATAGATGGTTAGCATCCGTTTATCGCGCGGTGGTGCCAAGAAGCGACCGTTTTATCACATCGTTGTAACAGACCAGCGGAATCGCCGTGATGGTCGTTATATCGAACGTCTGGGTTACTTCAATCCAATCGCTGCTGATGGCAAGGATCAGATTCGTATTGATTTGCCGCGTATTGATTATTGGGTTGGTCAGGGCGCACACCCTTCTGATCGAGTAAAAAGTTTGATAAAGGGCTACAAAAAGCAGCAGGCTGGTGAGTCAGCAGCTGAAGCAGCTCCTGAGGCTAAGGCTGACGCCTAAGCAGCGGTGTTGCAGTTGCTGTTGAAACTGTGCCGCCCTCAAATAAAGATCGGAGCACATGGTGCAGAACAAGTCTGTAGTGCTGGTCGGTCGAATGGCGAGTGCTTTCGGCATTAAGGGCTGGGTAAAGGTTAGTTCTTATACAAGCCCTCCAGAAAATATTTTGCAATATTCTCCCTGGCAATTGCGCCAGGGGAAAAGCGGAACAACAGTTCGTACCGCAGAACTGATTGAAGCCAAAACGCACGGTAAAGGGCTGATCGTAAGATTAGCTGGTATCGAAGACCGCGATCAGGCAGATATCCTGAAAGGTCTGGAGATTGTGGTTGAGCGCTCTCAGTTACCGGAGCCCGAAGATGGCCTGTATTACTGGGCCGATCTTGAAGGCCTTCAGGTTGAGACTGCTGAAGGTAAGCCATTGGGTCGGGTGGAGCAGATGCTCGAAGCGGGTGCAGCGGATGTAATGCTGGTGTGTGGTAAGGCTAATAGTCGCCACATGATCCCATTTATACGGGATGAAATAATTTTAGCGGTTGACCTGGATGCAGGAATTATCCGGGTGAACTGGGAGCTCGATGAGCGTGGCGAGTCAGCTTGATGGATATAAATATCATCAGCTTGTTTCCGGAAATGGTCCGGGATGCCTCGGACCACGGAGTTATTGGCAGGGCGCTGGAGCGCGGACTGGCAAGTCTGGATTGCACGACTCCGCGGGATTACGCTACTGATGCTCATCAAACGGTCGATGATCGTCCGTATGGTGGTGGTCCTGGGATGGTGCTTAAAGTTGAGCCGATGGCAATGGCTATCGCAACTGCACGAGAGAAGTTGCCGGCGGGTAGCCGGGTGGTTTTTCTAAGCCCGCAGGGCCGGGTGTTTGATCAGAATATTGCGCAGGAAATGGTTGCTTTACCCGGTTTTGTGTTGGTCGCCGGGCGTTATGAAGGTTTTGACGAACGGTTAATCACGACCTGCGCTGATGATGAATTGTCGTTAGGTGACTATGTCATCAGCGGCGGTGAAATGGCGGCGCTGGTGATAATGGATGCAGTGCTGCGGCTATTGCCTGGTGTGCTGGGCGACAAGAATTCGGCAGAGCAGGATTCGTTTGTGGATGGGTTGCTGGATTGCCCACACTACACACGGCCTGAATGGGTTGATGAATTGCGGGTACCGCAGGTGTTACTGGAAGGTAATCATGAAATGATTCGCCAGTGGCGTCTGAAAGAGGCACTTGGCAGGACGTGGTCACGCAGACCCGATCTGCTTGAGCGGCGGCAACTAACGGATGAAGAAGACAGATTGTTGCGGGAATTTATTGCTGAACATGACGATCAGCGTGGTGGGATTGGTTCAGTAGATAACGGCTAATACCGTTTAGGTTTTTATATAGTTGTGGCGCATCAGAGTGCGCTACACCAGACAGGTGATAAACAATGAGCAAGATCATTCAAGAGCTGGAACAGGCCCAGATGGAGCGCGAAGTAACCAGCTTCAGTCCCGGTGATACGGTCGTGGTGCAGGTGCGGGTTCGTGAGGGTGAGCGCGAGCGTTTACAAGCCTATGAGGGTGTTGTTATCGCCAAGCGAAACCGCGGTCTCAATTCAGCCTTTACAGTGCGTAAGATTTCGCACGGCGAGGGCGTAGAGCGTGTCTTCCAGACTTACAGCCCTGCGATCGCTAGTATTGAAGTGAAACGACGTGGTGCTGTAAGACGTGCGAAGTTGTACTACTTGCGTGAACGCAGCGGCAAGTCAGCCCGTATCAAAGAAAAAATTTAAACTGACAGAAGGTGGCGGGATCATTGTGATCACAGTACGTCATTTAGTGCAGTTATTTCCAGGTCGCCGGCATCAGCCGGCGGCTTTCGTTGTGGCAAGCATTATCGTGGCAACACAGATAAGTGGTTGCGCAGCTATCGTCTCAAAAGCGTCGGCTGATATGGCGGACAATCTTTCAACTGCGATTCTTAATCAGAATGATCCTGAACTGGTGCGCGAGGCTTTACCCGCCTATCTTTTGTTAATGGATAGCCTGAACGGCCCAGAGTCCAATAATGCAGGCACCCTGTCTGCGGCCGCACAACTTTATGCAGCCTATGGGGCGGCACTGGTTGAAGATCTGAACGCGCGAAAATACTGACCAGTCGAGCACGCGATTACGGCGATCGTGCCCTGTGTGCTGCTGAAAAGCAGGCATGTAATCTTGATGGGCTGGATTTTGATAGCTATTTGCAGGCCGTGCAGTCGGTCAACAAAGATGATGTTGAAGCGTTATACAGTTACAGCCTGAGTAGGCTGGCGTGGATCAGGTCCCATTCCGGTGATTACAAGGCACTTGCAGATCTGCCAAAAATTGAAGCAGCGCTCCAGCATGTCATGACACTTGAGCCAGGTGAATTGGCTGCCAGCACATGTATGTATCTCGGGATACTGAATACGCTGCGGCCACCGGCATTGGGCGGTAATCCCGAAGTAGGGCGTGAATGGTTTGAGCGGGGAATAGAACTGTCGGAAGGCAAAGATCTCAGTATCAAAGTTGAGTATGCGCGCGGGTATGCCCGGTTGTTATATGAACGTGAATTACATGATCAGTTGTTGAACGAAGTACTGGCGAGCGAAGTCGAACAGCCAGATCTCACCTTGTTTAATTTGCTGGCCCACGAACAGGCAGAATTATTGCTGGCGTCTGCTGATGACTATTTCTGATGCTTGAGCCGATCTATAGAAGCTGAATACTGGATAATATTAAACATAGGATTTACAATAAGTTATATGGACATTATGAGAGTTTGCCGAGTTTTTGTTCCAGCCTTATTTGGCCTGTTTAGCCTGACTTTGGCGTTGCCGGCTGTTGCGGCCGTGTTGAAAATTGCCACTATTGCACCGGAAGGATCTGAGTGGATGGTGGAGCACCGGGGCGCCGCAGCCAAGATCAAGGAACTTACAGACGGGCGGGTGACGCTGAAGTTCTATGGTGGCGGCGTGATGGGTAATGACCGAAAAGTGCTGCGTAAAATCCGGATTGGTCAGTTGCAGGGCGCGGCATTTACAACTAGTGGTTTGGCCGAGCGTTATCCGGACATCGTATTGTATGGCATGCCCTTTGTTTTCAGGTCACAGGATGAAGTCGATTTTGTTCGTCAAAAGCTTGATGCCGACCTGATGCAGGGGCTGGAGGAAGCAGGTTTTGTTTCCTTTGGTTTTGCGGGCGGGGGCTTTGCCAATTTTATGAGCCGCGACCCTATTACCAACCATGCAAGTCTGGAAGGTAAAAAAATCTGGGTGCCAGACGGCGATGTTATTAGTTTTACCGCGCTGGAATCCATGAACCTTTCCCCTGTAGTGCTGCCTTTGTCGGATGTGCTTACCGGTCTGCAGACCGGGTTGCTTGATGTCATCGTCACTCCGCCGGTTGGGGCGTTGCTGCTGCAGTGGTACACCAAAGTTAAGTACATTAATCCGTTGCCGATTGCTTATACGATCGGTCTGCTGGCGATAGAATCGCGGGCATTCGAGCGTATTGATGCTGCAGACCAGGAAGTTGTCAGAGATATCCTTAGTGATATTTACCTGCGGCTGGATGAGATCAACCGGCGTGACAATATAGAAGCGGAAGAAGCCTTACTCGCAAATGGCTTGCAAATGGTTGAGGTAAGTCAGGAAGATATTCCCTACTGGCGGGAGGTGGCCGATAAAACCAATGAACGCATGTGGAATGAGTCCGGGGCTAAGCCAGAGTTGTATGGAAAATTGATGAGCCTGCTTGATGAATACCGAGCGATGAATACACCGGGTGAGGCTACTGCGGACGCGGGCATGTGACGACGCAGTTGAGCGTCAGGGGGGTGCTGAAGAAGGCTGAGGCGTTGGGACGTCTCCTCGAAAATATTTTTCTCAGCACATTGCTGGCAGGAATGATTGGTCTTGCCGCCAGCCAGATACTGTTGCGCTGGTCTGGTGCAGGCAGCTTCGTATGGGGGGATGAGGCTATACGGTTGATGGTTTTGTGGATCGCCATGGTCGCCGGCGTCGCATCTGCACGCGAAGATCGCCATATAGCGATCGACGTACTTTCACGTTTTCTTAGTCCACGCGGTAAGTCGATAGCCGCAGTTTTTGTGGATCTGTTCACCTCCTTAGTTTGCCTCGTGCTGGCCTGGTATGGCTGGGTCATGGTGGAATTTGCTATTGAAGGCGGTGATAAATTTTTCAGTAATCTTCCCGCATGGATTTTTCAGGCCATTATCCCGGTCGCATTCTTGCTGATGGCCTATCGCTACCTCATCTGGTTTGCCCGGCGGCTAGGTGAAATTCTGGCTGGCCCAGGATCAGTGCCGCAGGAGCCTCAGGCATGATTGCCATTAGTATCCTGCTGGTAGTGCTGGCATTACTCGGTGCGCCATTGTTTGCAATTATTGCGGCGGGTGCCCTGATCAGTTTTATCAGCATGGACCCCGCACTGGGTGTGGCGGTGCCGATAGAATATTCAGCATTGCAGAAATGCCGATATTACTGGCAATCCCGTTATTCACTTTCGCAGGCTATTTGCTGAGTGAAAGTAAGGCACCTGGCCGCCTTGTGCGACTGACCAGCGCTTTGCTTGGCTGGATGCCGGGTGGGTTGGCAATAGTCAGTATTGGCGCCTGTGCATTTTTTACTGCGTTTACCGGTGCTTCGGGCGTAACAATTATTGCTTTGGGCGCAATTCTCTATCCCGCCCTTGCCCAGGCAGGTTATGACGAGCGTTTTAATCTGGGGCTGGTCACTGCAGGGGGGAGTCTTGGGCTTTTGTTTGCGCCATCACTTCCCCTGATCCTCTATGGTGTTGTCGCACAAGTGAATATTGACGATCTGTTTATCGCAGGTATTTTGCCCGGCACACTCATGATGGCTTCGCTGTCGGTGTATGCAATATGGATGAATCGCAGCAATCGTGTGCCACTGGCTGATTTCTCCTGGAAAGAGGTTGGTGCGGCACTGCTCGATTCCAGTTGGGAACTGCCTTTGCCGCTTGTTGTGCTCGGTGGTATCTATTCAGGGCTTGCTGGCGGTCTCGGAGGCTGCTGCTGTGACGGCCGTTTATGTAGTGCTGGTTACAGTTATTATCCGCCGCGAAATACCGCTTAAGAAGCTTCCCGGCATCATGCGCGAGTCTATGGTGCTGGTGGGGGGGATACTGCTTATTCTTGGCGCCTCTCTTGCATCTACAAATTATATAATTGATGCGGAAGTACCGCAAAAACTTATAGGCATTGTTACCAGTCTTGTTGATAGCCGGCTCAGTTTTCTGTTTCTGTTGCTGTTGTTCTTACTTGTATTGGGCGCCTTTCTGGATATTTTCTCTGCTTTAGTGCTGGTAGTCCCGCTTATTTTGCCTGTCGCGGCAGAATACGGGGTGGAACCCATTCATCTGGGCATGGTATTCCTGGCCACAATGCAACTGGGGTATTTGACGCCACCTGTGGGGCTAAATCTGTTTATCGCCAGTTATCGCTTTAATAAGCCTATAGTGAGCGTGTATCTCGCTACCCTTCCATTTTTGCTGATACTGCTGGCATCAGTAATAGTCATTACGTTTTGGCCAGGCCTTTCCCTGATGCTGCTGGATTAACGGGTCAGAATTTATAACGCTCATTGGAGATATTAAGTGCTTAACAGATTTAGGGCATTGTTCATGCCCGTAGGGTTCCTGATGATCCTGCTCGGCGAGCCGGCTTTATCGGAATCGCTTGCTCCTGCGATGTTGCAAGTGCCACCAGGTTTTCGTATCGAGGAAGTTGCCCAGGTTCCTAATGCACGTTCTATGGTGCTGGGGGCCGGTGGTACGCTTTTTGTTTCGTCACAGTTTTCTGGTCAGGTACATGCGGTTGCTGGTGTGCTGGGTGATCATCCGCAGGTTTATCTGCTGGATGAAAAATTACGTATCGCCAACGGCATCGCTTTTTTGGAGGGTGATCTGTACGTTGCCGAAACTGGCAGGTTGCTGCGTTATGTATCAATTGAGTCAAATCTGGATGATCCGGGCGAGCCGGAAGTTGTGGCAGATGATTTGCCGACCGCCGGGAAGCTGCATAGCTGGAAATATATTGCATTTGGGCCTGATGGCAAGTTGTATATGAGTGTCGGCTCACCGTGCAATATCTGTGATGAGCCGGATTACGGCCTGATATTGCGGATGAACCATGATGGTACTGACCGGGAAATTTATGCCCGTGGTATTCGCAACTCGGTTGGGTTTGACTGGCAACCAGGCACCGGTGAGTTGTGGTTTAGCGATAATAATCGTGACCTTTTGGGTGATAACAAACCACCGGGTGAACTGAATAGAGTTGCTCACCCCGGTTTGCACTTTGGTTTCCCATTCTGTCATGGCGCGGATACGGCAGAGCCCGAAGCAGAACTGGCGGCACTCGGAACCTGCGCAGATTCAGAACCACCCGTGCTGGAGCTTCCAGCGCACGTGGCGCCACTGGGAATAGCTTTTTATCAGGGTGATATGTTCCCGGACGTCTACCAGGGGCAAATCTTCATTGCGGAACATGGTTCATGGAATCGCAGTGAGAAAATTGGTTATCGTGTGTCGCTGGTTCAACTGGATGAGACGGGTCAGCATGCTTCCGGCTATGAGCCATTTATAGAGGGGTGGCTCAAAGACGGTGAAGTGGGCGGCAGGCCAGTAGATGTGCTGGTCGCACCCGATGGGTCTTTACTTGTCAGTGATGACAAGCAAGGCAGAATTTTTCGTGTCACCTATGTGGGCACAGCAACGGATTAAGTAAACATAATGAGTGGAAAAAATCCTATTATCAGGGTGTTTGGTTTTTTGTGGCGGATGCTGGAACGCCTGGTCAAGTCGATACAGGTGCTTTTATTTCTGCTATTTGTAGTGATCATCTTTTCGGCATTGTCCAATTTGTCGGGTGGTGGAATCAAAGTTCCGGAATCTACAGCATTGCTGATTGCGCCCAGCGGTTTTCTTGTGGAGCAGCCAGAGGGTGAAGCGCTGGACCGAGCCTTGCTGGAAATTCAGGGTAGTGCGAGCCAGACAGTGGTCAGGGAAGTCGTTGATAGCCTGCGAATTGCTGCGGATGATGACCGGATTAAGGTCGTAGTGCTGTTGCCGGGGTTCCTGGAAGGCGGTGGTTTGAGCAAGCAGCAGGCTATCGGAGCGGCATTGGCTGAATTCAGGGCATCGGGCAAGCCCGTAATCTCAATGGCGGACAACTATAACCAGACTCAATATTATCTGGCGTCGCAGGCTGATGAAATTTATATGCATGATTTCGGTCTGGTTATGATCGAAGGCTACGGTTATTTCAAAGCCTACTTTGCTGATGCGATAGATAAGCTCAGGGTCGATGTAAATGTATTTCGTGTTGGTGAATTCAAATCATTTGTTGAGCCCTATCTGCGCAATGATATGTCGGAGGAGGATAAGCAAGCTTCACGTCGCTGGGTTGAAGGGTTATGGGAAATTTATAAACAGGATGTTATTGCCGGGCGGGAAATTGATCCGCAGGTATTTGATCGCTATGTTAACAATCTGGCAGAGGTGCTTCTGGAAGCGAATGGTGATGCCGCTAAGGCAGCTCTGGATGCAGGTTTGATAGATGGATTAATGAGTCACCAGCAATTTCGTAACTACATTATTGATATCGTCGGTATCAGTTCTGATGAGCCAGATTCCTTTGAGAGTATTGATTACCGCAATTATCTGATAGCGGTAGATGTTGAAGACGAGGATTTGGATGCGTCTCAAAAGAAGATTGCCGTGATTATAGCGTCGGGCAATATCGTTGATGGTGAGGCATCACCGGGCACTATTGGCAGCGCTACGTTGAATGATCTGATTCGTCAGGCTGCCAATGATGAATCGGTAGCAGCGATGGTATTGCGGGTTGATAGTCCGGGCGGGAGTATGTTCGCCTCCGAAGTGATCCTGGACCAGTTAGAGGAAGTGAAGGGTATGGGTAAGCCCGTTGTAGCTTCAATGGGTAGTGTTGCGGCTTCGGGTGGCTATTACATCTCAATGGGGGCTGACGAAATCTGGGCTGCAGAGACTACGATATCGGGGTCTATTGGTGTCGGTGCGATGCTGCCGACCTTTCAGCGCAGTCTGGCTGCCCTCGGGGTCAGTATGGATGGATTTGGAACTACGGAGCTTACCGGCCAGTTTAGTCTGGCTATGGGTTTGGGTGATGCTGGCCGTGAGCTCATGGATATCAGTATCCGCTCAGCGTATGACATCTTTATAGGCAAAGTAGCTGCAGCACGCTCTATTGATGTAGACCGCGTCGACGAGATTGCACAGGGCCGGGTCTGGATTGGCGGAGATGCTCTGGAAATAGGGCTGGTCGACAAGCTGGGCAGTATCGATGATGCGATAGCATCAGCTGCGGCCCTTGCAGGGCTCGAAGAGGGTGAATACGGTGTTCACTATATAGCTCGCGAACTGAGTTTTTCGGAACGGTTACTGCTGCAATACGCGCGCCTGTTTGGGATGCTGTTTTCATTTGCTGACAGTGATGGTAACGGTATTAACAGCCTGTTGCAGCGCCTGATGGGCTCTATGCAAAATGAGCTGGTAATTTTTGATCTGTGGGACGATCCGCGCGGGATTTATTATCATTGTTTCTGCGAAATTCGTTAGCGACTCGTTAGAAACAGCAGTAATCACTAGCACTTATTTTTTTGGGTAATCAAAGTAATTCAGTGTGCCTTGCGTATTAGCGAGGTCGGCCCAGCTGTCAACTGCAATGTCGACAGCGAAGACGCCACAGGTAGGGATATTATCTGTTTGTGAATTACAGAGCCTGTTGGCCAGTTCTGTCAGCCCCGGGTTATGCCCGACAACCATGACATCATTATAATTTTCACCTTCGCGTTCGAGCACGTTTATGATGCTGGCCGGGGAGGCCAGGTACAGGTCATGGTCCGGCTGGATAAATTCAATGGGGTAGCCAAGATTTTGTGCAATTAATCTGGCCGTAGTTATTGCACGTACTGCATCACTACTAATGATTAATGAGGGCCGCACGCCGCAATTTTTCAGGCGTGCGCCTATAAGCTTCCCGTTGCTCTCGCCACGCTGGTTTAGCGGGCGATCAAAATCATTTTTAGAAGGGGTGTTCCAATCTGACTTGGCGTGCCGCAGTAGGGTAATGCGTCGCATATAGAAGCTTTCCTACATGATGCCCAGTTCCAGCTGGGCGGCCTCAGACATCATTTCCCTGTTCCACGGCGGGTCGAATACTAATTCTACTTCGGTATTCGCCACCGTAGGGATAATAGAAACTTTTTCGCGTACATCTTCTACCAGTATTTCGCCCATGCCACAGCCGGGCGCGGTCAACGTCATGATTACTGTAGCAAGTCGCTCGCCATTTTCATTGTGTTCGATTTTGCAGTCATAAATAAGCCCAAGATCAACAATATTGACCGGAATTTCCGGATCAAAAACTGTACGCATCTGGTCCCAGACTATTTTTTCAAATTCTTCATCAGTGGCATTCTCAGGTAATACGGGTGGCTCAATGATTTCTTTTCCTAAAGCATCGGCATCCAGCCCGGCAACGCGAAACAGATTACCTTCGTGATAAATGGTGAAGCTGCCGCCCATTGCCTGAGTAAGGTATACCAGTGCGCCCTTGTGTAAGTCTATTTCCATGCCCGCAGGTACCACGACTGCTTTGATGTCGCGCTGCAGGACTACTGGTTCGCTATCTTGTGAAAACATGAGGTGCCCTATTTTTCAGTGGTTACTTGTTTAGTTGTGCCAGAAAGTGCTGCTGTCGCTGTACTCCATGCCAGCGCTGCGCACTTAATGA
>PVMK01124354.1_pt1 | contig 26780 bp, 24 predicted proteins | sample 1853481 | NCBI WGS metagenome assembly PVMK01 (sample SAMN08533507, study PRJNA380276) | Marine sediment metagenome, whole genome shotgun sequencing project. | reverse complement strand
TCCCGCGCTATCGCCAGTATTTTTTCGGCGTCGAGCAAGCCTGCGAGTTGCAATATGATCCCGATTGCGATTAATGCCACCAGGAAGAGTATTTTCGTTATATATCGCTGGGCCATGTGATCGAATCTATCGGGATAGGAATTAACAGTGAATTTTGAATCGTTAGTCGGGTTTGAATATTTGTTAGCGGTTGATTTGCACCGGAATTCGGTGCGCACCAAAGTTACCTGGCCTGGCCTCGAAATGCCCTGGAAGTTTGGCACCGCAGCTGGTACAGCCGGCATTTTCCAGCAGATTCCAACGACCCAGTTGGTACCAGTCGCGCTCAATCAGCAATTCACCGCATTCATGGCACCAGGTGCTGGAACCCATCGAATCGTGCACATTGCCGGTATAGGCATAGTGTACTCCATTACCCAGGGCTATTTTGCGCGCCCGGGTCAGGGTTGCAGCCGGGGTGTGTTCGATATCGCGCATTTTCCAGTCCGGATGAAACGCGGTGAAATGCATCGGTACCTGCGCTCCCAGTTTTTCCACTACCCAGCTGGTCATTGCATGCAGTTCCTGCTCGGAGTCATTCTCACCGGGGATTAACAGCGTGGTTATTTCCAGCCAGGTATCGGTTTCGTGTTTTATATACTCCAGGGTTTCCAGTACCGGGGCCAGGTGACCGCCACATATTTTGTGATAAAAGCGCTCGGTAAATGCCTTCAGATCGACATTGGTCGCATCGACTGCCTGGAAAAATTCTACCCGGGGTTCTGGATCAACGTATCCGGCAGTGACCGCCACCGATTTGATATCCTGCTCGCGACAGGCGGCAGCGACATCGATCGCATATTCGAGGAAGATGATAGGATCGTTGTAGGTAAAGGCAATACTAGCGCAGGACATTTCTTCAGCCACTTTGGTCAACTGCTCGGGCGCTGCCCGATCTGCCAGTGTATCCATCTCGCGGGATTTCGACATGTCCCAGTTTTGACAGAACTTGCAGGCAAGATTGCAGCCAGCGGTTCCAAATGACAACACGGCGCTGCCGGGGTAGAAGTGATTCAGTGGCTTCTTTTCGATCGGGTCGACGCAGAATCCACTGGAACGCCCGTAGCTGACCAGCTTGACCTCGTCGTCCAGTCGCTGACGCACGTAGCACAGGCCTCGCTGCCCCTCCCTGAGACGGCAATGACGCGGGCAGACGTCGCATTGCAGGCGCCCATCATCGATTGCATGCCAGTATTGAGTGGTGACAACAGTATTGTCCATTGCTTAAGAAAAAAGCTGCTCCAATAAAGGTTATACTAACAGTAAATCAGCACTGTGAGGTAAATCCATGAGCATTCGCAAGGCTGCCGTGGCTGGTCTTTTCTACGAGGCCGATCCGGCCTTGTTACAGCAGCAAATCAGTGACCTGATGTCCGCAATGGGTTCGCAATCAGAAACCGTGCCCGAAGCATTGATTGTGCCGCATGCTGGCTATATCTACTCCGGTCCGACCGCTGCCAGGGCCTACTCCTGCCTGAAATCGCGCCAGGACGAAATTCGGCGCGTGGTGTTGTTTGGTCCCGCCCACCGGGTTTACCTGGAAGGGTTGGCGCTACCGTCGGTCGATCGTTTCGAAACTCCACTCGGTGAAATAGCGCTGGATCGAGAAGCCATCGAACAGGTAAGCGGCATGCCGGGGGTTAGTATTTCCGATCAGGCGCACCGGGATGAGCACAGCCTGGAAGTGCAGCTACCCTTTTTGCAGACGGTACTGGCGCAGTTTACCCTGGTGCCGGTGGTGGTGGGGATGTGCGATGCAGCCATTGTGGCCGCTGTGATGGATGCACTGTGGGGCGGGGAAGATACGCTGATTGTGATCAGTACCGATTTATCCCATTTTCTGTCCTATGCGGAGGCCAGGCAGGTCGATGCAAACACCTGTAATCTCATACTGGAAAAATCGGGTTCATTGACGGGTGAGGAAGCCTGCGGCGCTTTTGCGCTCAACGGCTTGATGCGTACGCAACACGCCGAGTCCCTGAATGTTGAGTTACTGGAGACCTGTAATTCGGGCGACACCGCCGGGGACAGGGATCGGGTAGTAGGTTATGGCGCCTTCCTTCTGCACTGACCTTAGTGAGCCGGATCGGGATCTATTGCTCGATATTGCCCGGCGATCGATCGAATCGGGCCTGGCCGGTGGCAGCGCGCTGCAACTGGGCAACGGGAATCTGGCTGGTAGTTTAGTGGTTCCACTGAGTAGCTTCGTGACCCTGACCCGTTCCGGGGCCTTAAGAGGCTGTATTGGTTCGCTCGAGTCCTCCGGCCCACTGGCACAATCGGTGGCAGACTCCGCATTCAAAGCAGCTTTTCACGATTCACGCTTCCCGCCGCTGGAGCCTCCGGAAATCGGCGACTTAATCATCGAGATATCCGTACTGTCCAAACTCGAACCATTCACTGTTGCCAACCGGGCAGATCTGGTGGACCAGCTCCAGCCCGGAGAGGATGGATTGCTGTTGCAGGATGGTAGTTACCGCGCTACATTTTTGCCTAAGATGTGGGAAGCGCTCGGCGATCCGGAAGAATTCCTCGACCAGTTGCTGGTCAAGGCCGGGTTGTCGGGTGATTACTGGTCTGAATCAATTTCCTTTATGCGCTATCGGGCGTTGTCTTTCGGGGAGTAGCGGCATACCTGGCCTAAATTTTTGTCTGCTGCATCTTTCCACTCGCTGCCCTCTCTAAATGAAAACAACCGGGTATTCCAATGCCATTTAAAACCCTGCTAATTTCAATGCTTTTTTATGCGGCTACGAGTCAATCGGTGCTGGCAAATGAGCAGGTTCCAGTCGATGCAACGGCTATCAAGTTTGTGGAATTAATAATCATGCCCCCGGAACTGATGGGCGATCCACTCCGGGAAATATCGAAAAACTGGGATGACGGTTATATACCGATGCTGATCGAGATATTGTCGCTGTCTGAGATCGAGCGAGCCTCTCGCGTCCTCGAATTACTGCATAACAAGACGGGTCAGGATATCGGTCGCGATACGAACCGGTGGTTTAGCTGGTGGTGGCAACAGGAGCAGGCGCAGGTAGCAGGCTATGCAGAGTTCAAATCTTCTCTCTATGGCCTGATTGATGAAAGATTTCGCCTGTATTTCGACACCAGTCGAGAAACACGAATCCGACTCGACGAGGTCCGCTGGGGCGGTGTACTTCAAGACGGTATACCCCCGCTGCGCCAGCCTGCGATGTTAACCGCTGCCGAAGCGTCCTACCTCGAAGACGATAATATTGTATTTGGTATTGAAATTAACGGTGATGCCCGGGCCTATCCAAAACGAATTCTGGCCTGGCATGAAATGTTTGTGGATAAAATTGGCGGAATCAGTTTTGCCGGCGTGTATTGTACGCTTTGCGGTGCGGTAATTCTCTACCAGACCAATCACAATGGAACCCAGCATGATCTTGGCACCAGCGGGTTTTTATATCGGTCAAACAAGCTCATGTATGACAAAGCTACCCAGTCGTTATGGAACACGACCTGGGGCGAACCGGTAATCGGTCCCCTGGTAGGACAGGATATTCGTCTCGAACGCAGTTACCTGGTTACCACCAACTGGGGCGAATGGAAACGCCGCCACCCTGACAGCAAGGTGCTGTCTCTGGATACTGGGTACTCACGCAACTATGATGAAGGCGTCGCCTATCGACATTACTTCGCAACCGACGAATTAATGTTCAGTATATCGACGTCCGACAGTCGTCTGAACAACAAGGACGAAATTCTGGCTTTGACCTTTCCCGAATACAGCGAGGATACGATGGCTATCTCAGCCAGCTTTTTACAGGACAAACCTGTATACGCCAATCGGCTGGGATCGGTTGAATTTGTTGTATTAACCGACAGTAGTGGTGCCAACCGGGTATACGAGGCGAAAAACCACCGGTTTGTGAAGTATGATCAGGACGATAGCCTGATCGATAGCGAAGGTATGAAATGGAAGTTGAGCGAGGATAGACTCAAAAGTGGCGATCAGACACTCGCTCGATTACCGGCTCACCGCGCCTTTTGGTTTGGCTGGCATTCGGCCTTTCCCGACACGCAACTGATCAGGCAGTAATTCAAGCGGGTTGAATTTTTTAAACTGGCGATTCTACTCTTTCTCCGTCCTGCCCCTGGGCCTGTTCTCTTTCCACCAAAATACGCTGGTAAATTTCTTCACGGTGCACCGCTATTTCCTTCGGCGCGTTAACACCTAGTCTTACCTGATTACCTTTGATACCCAGGACGGTGATCGTGACTTCATCACCTACCATGATGGTTTCTCCTGCTCGTCGGGTTAATATCAACATGTTACTTCTCCAGTAGAATTTAAGTAGTCGAATAATAGGAGAGCAACAACTGTTTAGATATGCGATCCAGGCGATTGGCGCGCTGGGATAATATAAAGGCATGCAGGGCCAATATTCGACCAGGTTGTTTCAACGGAACCCTGAAAACCTGTAAATCTAGCGAGACGATTTTTGATGGAACCCCGGCCAAAAGAACGTTATAACGTGATCAGGATAGTCTGCAAGCCCGCGTAACACACTGATATTTTCTGTGATATGAAGCACAGTAATTAAAAAGCTTACAGGTATCATCGATACGGTTTAAATCTGGCAATTCTATCCATGTTGCATTCTGAAGACACCACATCCAATTCCAGTATCAGTATTGGCGATAATAAAGTCTTGTACCTTGGAGGAAAAAAATCCCGGGGAGATTTTATAAACAATACGATACCCCCAGAAGGATTTCGCACAAAACCAACCAGTTGGGAATTACCGGCGAATACGCCTATCAGCACATCCCCTCAAATTGAACTGACATCAAAAGACCGGCTTCTGACCTGCCTGGGTCTGGCTATTGATGAGGCCAAGCTGGTGAGGTCATTAATAGAAACGAAAGACAGGGCGGGACAGTTGAAGGCAAATGATCCCTTTTCGCAACAGTTAATTTTTTTAAACAAAGAGATTAACTACCTGGAGGTAAAACTGACGCAAGTTCGGAGAACAGCAAACGGGGATTAAAATAAGGATTTAGGGTTTAGGGGACAGACCCTGAGGTATCCCCAAGGGTTTAGGGGACAGACCACGATGTAAGGAAGTTTAGGGGACAGACCACGATTAAATGATATACTGCGCGAGTTCATGAGCAGGGAACAATAATAAATGCCGCGCAGAGCCAGATTATCAATCCCGGGAGTAGCCTGGCATATTATTCAGCGAGGGAATAATCGCTCCGCCTGTTTTTTTGCAGATGAAGACTATCAGCTGTATTTGCATCATCTAAAAGAGCAGGCTGATAAACACGGTTGTGAAATTCACGCCTATGTTCTGATGACTAACCACGTGCATATCTTGCTGACCCCGCAGGAGGAAAACAGCGCTTCGTTACTAATGAAGCACTTGGGGCAGCGATATGTCCAATACATAAATCGAACCTACCAGCGTAGTGGAACTTTGTGGGAAGGGCGATTTAGATCCTGCCTGACACAAAGTGAAGCCTATGTATTGGCCTGTTATCGGTATATTGAACTCAACCCGGTCAGGGCCGATATGGTAAAACATCCCCGCAATTACTCCTGGTCGAGCTATTGTCATAATGCGGAAGGGAAGGTCAATGACATCCTGACACCCCATGATCAATATACCAGACAGGCATTAGATGAGCTGGACCGCAGAAAGGCGTACCGTGGTTTATTCAAAGCTCATGTGGATGTCGACGTTGACGACCAAATCAGATCAGCTACCAATGGTAATTATGTTCTCGGAAACAAACGATTCCAGGAGCAGATAGCTCATTCATTGGGACGAAGGGTAACTAAAGGCAAAGCGGGGCGTCCGAAGAAGGATCAAAATTTCGATTAATCGTGGTCTGACCCCTTGATTCTCCTTGATTCCTGTGTGCGGAAAAATCAAAAACAAGTGGTTACCGGCCAGCGGCCAACACGTACAACATCTCGAGCCCTAGAGTTGCCGCTGCCAAAGCGGTGATCTCGGCGTGGTCATACGATGGCGCTACTTCGGCGATATCCATGCCGATTAGATTAATACCCTGTAATCCTCGGATAATTTTAAGCGCGCGATCGGTGGTCAGGCCGCCGATGACCGGAGTACCGGTGCCTGGTGCATAAGCCGGGTCGAGGCAGTCGATATCGAATGTCAGGTAACAGGGGCTATCACCGACCCGGGTTCGAATTTGGTCAATGATTTGCTCGGCCGATAAATCATTGGCCCTGGCGGCGCTAATGACCTCGAACTGGTGTTTACTTTCGGTGTATTCAGTGCGTATGCCGACCTGAATGGCTTTTTCCGCGTCTATGATTCCCTCGCGCGGCGCGTGGTAGAACATACTGCCGTGATTGTATTTGGAACCCCCTTCCTCATAGGTATCGGTATGCGCGTCGAAATGGATCATCGCGAGTTTACCGTGTACCTTGCTATGTGCGCGCAGTAGCGGCAGTGTCACGAAGTGGTCACCGCCAAAGCTTAATATTGTTTTACCGGCGTTTAGCAATTTATCATATAGTCGCGCGACCTGGTCGAACAATTCCTCGTGGTTTCCGGCTGGAAATTCCAGGTCACCATAGTCAGCCAGGCGAATTCGGTCAAAAGCACAAAAATCCCACGGCCAGCGATTTTCTTCCCAACGCAGGTTAGCGCTGGCCTGGCGGATAGCACCGGGCCCGCTACGGGTACCGGCGCGACCGGTAGTGGCCAGGTCGTAGGGCAGGCCGACAACGAACACGTCGGCATCCTCGAGATTTCTGCTCAGTGTAGCGCCCATATAACCGAATAGATTGGCGTGCATCGAATGGCTATGGGTAAAGTTGCTGTTACTCATTTATTTTGCCTGTACTGTCTAATGTGTAAGCCGGCAATTATATATGGCTTGTGAGTGTTAAAAAGCTACCTCGAAAAATCAGGCTTGTCGATTTGCTTTAAAGGTACCAATCGTACTCCCTTGGACTAATAAACTGTTCGAACGCAAAGGTTTCTGATTTCCGTTGCAGGCAATAGAGTTCGATAAAGTTCTTACCCAGTGTTTCCATTAAGGCTTTGCTGCTATTCGTTGCATTCAATGCTATGACCAGGTTGAGCGGTAATCCTTCATCTTTGTCTTCGATGGTTTCATCAATTGGCTTTCCCGGGTCCAGTTTTTGCTCCATGCCATGCCAGATGCCGGCCAGCGTTGCAGCCATTGCCAGGTAGGGATTAGCATCAGCGCCCGGCACTCGATTTTCTACACGCCAGGCACCATCCTTTGCGAGTGGAATACGAAACGCCGCGGTACGATTTTCATTGCCCCAGGTCCTACTAATCGGGGCACAGTTGTTACCGACAAATCGGCGGTAGGAATTAATATTTGGCGCCCAGAAGGACATGGATGCCGGCATCGTATCGAGTAGCCCACCGATGGCGTGGAGCAGACGCTGATTCGGTTTATTCCCATCGGCGAATATATTTTCCCCTTTCTCGTCGACTACACTGACGTGCATGTGCAACCCGTTACCGGGTTGATGCAGCAGTGGTTTAGCCATAAAGCTGGCCTGCATGCCGTGTTTCTTTGCAACCTCTACCACAGTGCGTTTGAATAAACAGGCTTCGTCGGCCGCCCTCAATACATCGGTATGATGGTTAAAATTAATTTCAAACTGGCCCGCACCCATCTCGGCTGATATCGCGCCGGTTTCGATTCCCTGCTGGTTGCTGGACTCAATAATGTCGTCGATTACCTGCTCAAAATCAGAAATGCGGGAACTCGATAATACCCTGGGCGAGTCGAGACGGCCGGTTTTGGGATTTCGTGCAATTCTGATCAATTCCTGATCATCGCGCTCGCAATCAAACAGGTAAAATTCGAGTTCAAATGCCACGATCGGTTGCCACATATGGATCCTATAGGCCTTAAGTGCCTTGTCGAGTACATTTCTGGGTTCAAAAAAGGTTGGTTCATCTTCGCTATAAGAAGTTGCCATTACCTGTGCACGGGGCTGGTTGCCCCATCCGTTTAAGCACAGACTGCCGGGTATAAGGAAGAAATGGGCGTCGGGGTCGCCGTCGTCATTGCCATAGAGTATGCCGGTCAGGGGTTCTCCCACCGTACTATAGACAAACATGCTACGCGGAAAGGCCAGGCCTTCTTTGGCAAATGATTCCAGTTTTTCGACAGGGTAACGCTTACCAAAAAAGCGACCACCGATATCGACGGAGATGACTTCAAGCTCTTTTATGGCAGGATATTTTTGGTGAAAATTTTTTATTTCTTTTTGTAACTGGTCGCTGGATGCTTGTTTCATGTCTAGTCGCTTGGCTTGAAAAATATCATTTTATGTGATCACAAGAAAACACACTAGTCTTAGATTGATCGGAGCTGTGTGCATGTTAGTAAATTTAAATGTGATCACGTTACGGGAAAACTGAGATTAAGTGGGTAGGTTAGGCTACACCTTTGAAATAGTTGTGAATGCCCTCGACTGTCTTAATGGAAGCGATGCCATCCCGGATGTCGGCTTCAATTGCGCGCCGAAGCCCAAAGCCATTTTGCTGTTTGAGAGCCTCTATGGCTTCGACATGGCGATCGACGATATAGATTTTTTCCAGCTTGTCGATAGCAATACGGGAAAATGGTCCAAGCTGTAACCAGATGCTCTCGACTAATGGTACGACAATCTGAAACGGGTTGGCACTGTACAGGCTACGGTGAAAATCCTGGTTAAGCAGGCTGGTGGTTTCGACGTCACCTTGTTGCACTGCCTCATTGATCAAACCATCGATACGCTCGAGATTGGCAATATTGCTCTCTCTCATATAGGGTAAGGCACTTTCGGCAGCATGGGATTCGAGTAGAATTCGTAACTCACATAATTCACTGAACTTCTCCGCGGTCATCAGGGGTACAATCACCCGACGGTTGGTTTTGGCCTCGACTGCGCCCTCGCAGGCCAGCCGGTGCAAGGCTTCCCGCACCGGCATCGGGCTCACGTCCAGTAACTCTGCCAGGCCCCGTATGGTTAACGGGATTCCCGGAGCTATTTTGCCGCATAACAAGTTAGTTCTTAATAATTGGTATACCCACTGATTGGTTTTCAGCCCGGCCGTTTTTTCCAGCATGAGCAGTTTGAGATCAGTCGATTTTAGCTTTTTCATTTTCCAGGTGTTCCAGTTGCATCTGGTAAATATTTAATCACAAATCCAGACAGGACACTATATCTGGATTTAACTCTCACTTGACCCTATCAAATAAATGTGATCACATTGTACTAGAAATTGTCGGCCAGTTCTATTTACCCGGTGGTGAGCTGTTATTCACTCATTTTCGATGATTGAATCGTGTTGGTATACTGACCGGGCCAAACCTATTTTATGAACAGGACCCCTGAATGAAAATTGGCATACTCGAAACCGGGTTAATCAATGATATGCTTTCCGATCGATTTGATCCTTATCCGGTCATGTTTACCAGCCTGCTTGACCGCGCAGGACAGGATTTTGAGTATCAGGACTATAGCGTAGTTCGAAGTGAAATGCCGGGATCGATCCACGACTGTGATGGCTGGTTGATTACCGGTTCGCGCCATGGTGCCTACGAGAAACTCGACTGGATGTTGGCTTTGGAGAGCCTTATTCGCGAACTCTATCGTGCGTCTGTACCGCTGGTAGGTATCTGTTTTGGCCATCAGATAATTGCCCAGGCATTGGGTGGTGAGGTGGTTAAATCGGATAAAGGCTGGAGTATCGGGGTGCAATCCTACGACATTGATATAGCGCAGGACTGGATGACCGTGGCACCTGGACAGGTGCATATCTATTCATTCTATCAGGATCAGATAACGGTACTACCGCCGGGTGCATCTGTGTTTTCGAGCTCTGTATTTTGTCCCTATGCTGGGCTCAGCTATGGTGATTCGATTATTTCAGTCCAGGCGCACCCGGAATTCGAGCTGGAATATATACTCGCACTGATCGATATCTATGGAGGTAATATAGTACCGCAGGCTGTCGCTACAGAAGCGCTGGATAAGATTCAGAACTCAGGACTTAGGGTCGATACGCAAATGCTCGCGGACTGGTTTGGCAACTTTTTTGCCAAATCGAAAAAATAACACAGGGCAGGCTCTACCCGGACTAACAGGGCCGTAAACCCCCTTATTTCTTATGGATCGCGTTGCTTCATCGGGCTGACCACTAAAAACAATTTCCTGGAAAACTACTATAAATGATCGAGGGAATTTCCGTTTTATATCGATATGTCCGAAGCAGAAAACATACCAGCCATTTTGTTGATTACACAATCTAGCCGTAGAGCTAATATGATCGATAAATTATTGCGCGGCTATTTCAGTGTGATCAAGGCCGAAGACGCCGAATTTGACAAAAAATCAGCCATCGCAATGGCGCACGGTTGCCAGGATAATTCAGGAAACCATGCGCGAGGAAGATGTCCTGTCTTAAATTTAGGCAATGGTGATTTTTTGCCTGCTCTATCCCGCAACGTAATTTCTCACAGCCTCTGGGACTATCCTGCATATTGCACGAAGGCGGTGACATAAATGACTTTTATCGGTAAATTCATATATCCAGGCATGAAAACTATTGAAATCGAAAAATACAGTGTGTACCTAAACTTTATTCCCTTCATGCAATATGCAGGCTAGCCGGCTAGCATGTAAATTAGTTTCAAAGTGAAACTTTCTTATGGTACTATAGTCAATATTAAAGTCGCTATTAATTAGTTATCTCACCGACCTGGCATTCAGGACACTATTTTGAATATATTGGTCTTTTTATCTGGTTTATTCGCGCTTCTACTCGCGACCGCGCGGTACTCAATACCTTTTAGAACCCTGGCTATAATCACGGCAGCTTTCATGCTGGTATTTACCCTGGCGGATGGTTTCAGTTTAGCCTGGGGCGTCATTGCCTGGGCCATTTTTTTACTGCCGACGGTAATTTTAGGGTTACCGGAAATACGCCAGAATTTAATTTCCTTTCCTCTGCTAAACCGTATCAGGGCTGTTTTACCGCCAATGTCTGATACAGAGCGCGATGCCATTGAGGCCGGAAGCGTATGGTGGGAGTCAGAACTTTTTCGAGGCGCACCCGACTGGGGAAAGTTATTGCACTACAAAACCCCGGTGTTGAGCAGCGAGGAACAGGCTTTTATCGATGGTCCGGTAGAGCAGCTTTGCGCCATGACTGACGATTGGGAAATTACCCACAGTCGCATGGATCTGCCGGAAGAGATGTGGGCGTTCCTGAAACAGCATTGTTTTTTTGGCATGATTATTCCGAAAAAATACGGCGGACTTGAATTTTCCGCCTATGCCCATTCCTGTGTAGTGATGAAAGTATCCTCCCGAAGCATCTCGGTTGGTGTAACCATTATGGTGCCTAACTCACTCGGTCCTGCCGAATTACTTCTGCACTATGGTAGCGAGGCTCAAAAAAATCATTATTTACCGCGCCTGGCCGATGGTCGTGATATCCCCTGTTTTGCGCTGACCGGTCCCGATGCCGGTTCGGATGCTGGATCGATTCCGGACACCGGGGTGGTTTGCAAGGCTAAGTTCGAGGGTAAACAGGTGCTTGGCCTGAAGCTTAACTGGGAAAAACGATATATCACACTGGGACCTGTTGCTACGGTCCTGGGGCTTGCCTTCAAGGTTTATGATCCCGACGGGTTGCTCGGTGATGAAGTCGATCTCGGTATTACCTGTGCATTGATACCTGCAAAAACACAGGGAGTGAAGATAGGCAATCGTCATTTTCCGATGAACGCAGCATTTCAAAATGGCCCAAATAGTGGCAAGAATGTGTTTATTCCGATGGAATATATTATTGGCGGCGAGGAAAATATTGGTAAGGGTTGGCGTATGCTGGTGGAATCGCTTGCGGCCGGTCGCGGTATATCGCTCCCTGCTATGGGAGCCGCTGCCGGTAAATCTTCTGCACGGGTAACCTGGGCTTACGCTCGTATTCGAAAACAGTTTAAGACTTCTATCGGAAAATTCGAGGGTGTTGAGGAAGCTCTGGCGCGTATTGGCGGTCTCGCGTACCTGATGGATGCCGGGCGGCTGCTAACCGTTTCGGCTTTGGATAGCGGTGAAAAACCGTCGGTGATTACCGCGATATTGAAATATCACAATACCGAAAAAATGCGACAGGTAATCAACGATTCGATGGATATACACGGTGGTCGCGGAATTTGCATGGGTCCGAGCAATTACATTGGCCGGGCCTATCAGGCAGTGCCTGTAGGTATTACAGTCGAGGGAGCCAACATACTAACGCGCACTATGATCATTTTTGGGCAGGGAGCGATTCGCTGCCACCCCTATCTGGTCAGGGAGATGGATGCAGCGACATCTGAAAATGAAGCCGCTGGACAGCAGGAGTTCGACAGCGCCCTGGTCGGTCATATGGGATATTTTGTGAAAAATCTGTGCCGTGCCTTTGTTTATGGTATCAGTGGAAGCCAACTGGCCGAATCACCGATGCCGGGGCGAATAGGAGCCTATTATAAGAGATTGGGGCAGATGAGTGCCGCATTTGCAGTAACGGCCGACCTGGTATTGATGATTTACGGCGGGTCATTCAAGCGCAAGGAAAAATTGTCAGGTCGATTTGCCGACGCGCTGAGCTACATGTTCTATGCTTCCGCGGCATTGAAAAAATTTGAAGATGACGGTCGTCCCAGGTTAGATATTCCGTTAGTTGAATGGTCGGTGAAATACAGCCTGTACCAGATCCAGATAGCACTCGACGAGATATTACGTAATTTTCCGATCAAGTGGCTCGGTTTGCTGGTAAGAGTCGTGCTATTTCCATTGGGCCTGAGCCTGCGCCTGCCAAACGATTCCCTGGGCCACCGGGTGGCGGCTTTACTGATTAAACCTGGAAAGGCAAGAGATAGATTAACACGGGGTATTTTTATCAGTGTTGATGACAGCGATATCACCGGATGCCTGGAAGATGTCTTGCGGGAGATGATGAAGGCCGAACCAATCGAACGCTGGCTACGCGCTAAGTAGCAGGAGAAATCTGATTTACAATCTTACCAGCAGTGGTTAGAAGAATTGTCAGGATTGGATTTACTGACTGCCAAAGAGGTGGAAATTTGCTGCAGGCTCATGCTGCGACCAGGAAGGTAATAATGGTCGATGATTTTGAACCGCATGAAATTGCCAGGGTTAAGAAAAACAGCCGCAAGGTGGCATAAACCGGAACTAGCGGCCGTATAATCCACCGACAATAATAAATGTATCCTGTGGCATAATTTGATTTAGCCGGGTTAGAGGTAGATAGTGTTTACAGCGGCGATTACCCTAATCAGAATTTGAGGAGTACTTATGGATAAGGCATGGTTAAAAAGCTATCCCCCGGGCATGCCGTCGACAATCGATGTTGATGCCTATCAGTCGATAGCCGAAGTATTTAATCAATCGGTCGTTGAATTTAGTAGTAGTCCCGCATTCACTAATCTCGGTACAACGCTTAGTTATGCCGATATGGATCGTTTGACCGGTCATTTAGCCAGCTACCTGCAACGCCTGCCCAACATGCGTAAAGGCGATCGTGTTGCGATAATGATGCCCAATGTTTTGCAAAACCCGATAGCTATATTCGCAGCGCTGCGCAGTGGATTTACCGTGGTCAATACCAACCCGCTCTACACCCCGCGTGAATTGAAACATCAGCTTAGCGATTCGGGTGCGAAGACAATCATCGTGATGGAGAATTTTTGTCATGTTTTGCAGGAAGTCATCGATGAAACGCCGATTCAGCATATCATTACCACGCAACTGGGCGATATGCTGAGGTTTCCAAAATCGTTAATTGTTAATCTGGTGGTGAAATATGTGAAAAAAATGGTGCCATCTTTTTCCCTGGCGCGAAGTGTCAGCTTTAAGAATGCTTTAAAAATTGGCGCAGATAAACCTTATGAACCAGTAGCGTGTTCGCATCAGGATCTCGCATTTCTGCAATATACCGGCGGCACTACGGGTTTGGCAAAAGGCGCCATGTTGACGCACGGCAATATGATCGCCAATATGCAACAGGCTTCGGCCTGGATTAAGGAAAAGATAGGCGGGGATAGGGAAGTCATTATTACTGCCCTGCCGCTTTACCATATATTTTCGCTTACGGCGAACTGCCTGACCTTTATGAAGTTAGGAGCAGAAAATTATTTGATCACCAATCCCCGGGATATGCCGAATTTCGTTAAGGAACTAAAAAGCGTTCCATTTACCGCGATTACCGGCGTCAATACCTTGTTTATTGGCTTGCTGAATACCCCGGGATTCGATGAAATCGATTTTTCGGGATTAAAAATGACACTGGGCGGTGGCATGGCCGTGCAAAGGCCAGTTGCCGAACGCTGGGAAAAAGCCACCGGTGTACCGCTGATTGAAGCCTATGGTCTCACTGAAACTTCTCCGGCTGTTTGTATTAATCCGTTGAGTCTGACCGAATACAACGGCAGCATTGGATTGCCGATTCCATCGACCGAAGTTTCGATTCAGGATGAGCATGGAAACTTGATGCCCCAGGGTGAATCGGGCGAACTTTGTGTTCGGGGCCCGCAGGTAATGAAAGGCTACTGGAATCAGGTGGAAGAAACTGCGAAAGTAATGACCGCTGATGGCTGGTTGAAAACCGGTGATGTGGCAAAAATGGATGCGTCGGGTTACTTTCGCATCGTTGACCGTTTAAAGGATATGATTCTGGTATCGGGATTTAACGTTTTCCCAAACGAAATAGAAACGATTATTGCCGGGCATGAAGGTGTGCTCGAAGTTGGTGTTATTGGTGAACCTGACGAAAAATGTGGAGAAATTGTGAAGGCGGTCATTGTTAAAAAAGACCAGTCGCTTACCGAAGAGGACGTAATAAAACACTGTAAGGAGAGTTTGACCAGTTACAAGGTTCCCAAAATTATTGAATTCAGGTCCGAGCTGCCGAAAACTAATGTAGGCAAGATTTTGCGGCGAGAATTGAGGAAGAGCTGAGTGGCGATGGTGGTGTAGAGCCTGGCCACTGAGCCACGAATGCTTAAGAACGCAGGCAAAGATCTGGCAGTGGGGATATCCTGAATCAGACGGATTGCCAGGTATGACTGGACTCTAGTAACCCGTGATTTTTGCGTGTAGGTGGCTGGTATCCTCGAAGCGTTTCTTTTGCTCGTCGCTGGCAATTCCCTGGTATTTTTCTTTCCATTCGCCAACCTCCATGCCGTAGATTATTTTTTGTGCGCCGGTGTAATCCATTTCGAGACCCTGCTTTTTCGCTGCCGCGGAATACCATTTCGCTAAACAATTTCGGCAAAATCCAGACAGGTTCATCAGATCTATATTCTGCACATCGGAGCGTTGTTGCAGATGCTGCATCAGCCCGCGAAATGCAGTGGCTTCAATCTGGGTTTGTTGATCATTTGTCATCGAGTTGTACTGCCCTATAATGCGGACGCAAATTTAATCAGAGATTTTCCGACCCGTCCACCCAATAATGTCGAATACCAGACAACCAATAGGCACTCATAATGAAAAAGTTTATAAATGGCTGGGTCTGCTATCGGACCAATTACGGGTTGCCCATCAGCGGCTGGTTTTATCGATCGAGGGAGATCAGGCCTGGTGCGGGGAAATGTTGCATACCGTGCAATCGTGGCATACGGATGCATTGGTAATTTCAGACCGTGAACTGGGCGACAGGCCAGTCACTCTCTTCAGGGTTGAAACTCTGCTGGGGAGTGAAGCGCGTGTCGTTGTTGTCGATTTATTTAATGGGCTCAACCCCGATGTCTTGTGTATCGCGAGTGGACTGGTCAGCTGTGGCGGTGTATTGATACTACTGTCACCGGGCCCTGATAAATGGGGAACGGTAAAGGATCAGTTCGGGATCTGGCAGGATAACCTGGTCTCCAGGCGACCGGTGTTCGCCGAAACACTGTTCAACAGTATTGGGCACCCTTCAAACCGGGGTATCACGCTGGCACAGGGTAAGGATCTTCCACCCATTCCAGAATTACCCAGGGCGCAGCCGACGCCTATGATCTCGGCTAAGACAGCCGAGCAACTGGCAGTCCTAACAGAAATCGATAACTGGCTGGCCGATCAGAATCAGTCTATCGCCTTAATTACTGCCGATCGTGGTCGCGGAAAAAGCACCTGCCTCGGTTTTATACTAAGCGACCTGTTATCAAATCGTCGGTCGTCGGTATTGGTGACAGCCCCTTCTCGACAATCTGCTGCCATTTTATTGCTACAGGCAAAGTTGCACTCAAAAGCCGAGCTTAAAATTAACTTCATCGCGCCTGACCGATTGATTGCCGAGCAACAGGGTGCCGATATTCTGATTATAGATGAAGCGGCCATGTTGCCTTATCCCATGTTGCAACAACTGTGCAGGCAATATGGGAAAGTTATCATGGCTACTACTACCGGCGGATACGAAGGTACCGGTCAGGGATTCCTGCTGCGCTTTGTTGCGCGACTGCCGAAAGCGCGGTTGCGACGCCTCAGTTTAACCCTGCCGGTGCGTTGGGCCTCGGGTGATTGTATTGAAGCCTGGTTAGAGTCCACCCTGTTATTAAAACCAGTACCGGTCGTCGTGCCTATGGATGCCGGTAGTCGAAACTCGTGCCAGTTTCGGGTAATTGATGCAGCAGCACTGGGTGAGGATTTCGCGCTGTTAGAAAAAATCTATTCACTCATGACTTCCGCACATTATCGTACCCGACCTTCGGATCTACGCATGTTGATGGAGAATCCTCATCTCGTCGTCATAGTGGCCGAAGCAGGGTCTGATCTGATAGGCGTTGCCCTGGTAAATCGTGAAGGAGGGTTCGATAAAGAACTATGCGAACAGGTACATCTCGGCGCGCGTCGACCGAGGGGGCATCTGCTCGCACAAATGATCACTGCCCAGGCCGGGGACAAGTACTTTGCAGCACACAGGGGTCTCAGGGTTCTGCGAATCGCGGTGCTTGAGACCTGGCGCCGAGCAGGCGTGGGGCGAGAATTGATCGAAACCGCCACACAGCATGCCGGGGATCAGGGATTTGATTATATCGGTGCGAGTTTCGCGCTTGATTCCGAATCAGCGGCATTTTGGCAGAGCTGCGATTTTTCCCTGGTACATATCGGCTTCGCGTTGGGGAAATCGAGTGGTAATCATTCGGTTGCGGTGCTCAGAAGTCTTAATCAAGCGCTGGAACAGCATATTTTAAAATTGCAGGAACGGCTACACAATTACCTGCCAGTCTGGCTATGCCAGTTTTTACAATCGATGGACGTTGCGAGTGTGGTGGCACTGTTAAGCCTTAGTCGCTTTTATTCGGCTATGTCGGAAATGGATTTAGACGAGGTGCATGCTTTTGCCCGTGGGCACAAAGGATTTGAGCTGTGTTTTGGCAGCCTGCAGCGCTTTGTGATGCAGAAAATAGCCAACCTGCCGCGGGACACCGAGATACATTCCTGGCTGGTTGAAAAGGCAGTACAAAACCGGGACTGGAATCGGCTAGATCAAGCGTCTGCGGTCGCTGGACGAAAACAGGCTCAACAGAAGCTTCGCGAACTGATAAGGTCTTTGCAATGAGGCGACCGACAAGGGCCGATATGAAATACGCATGATTAGAGTGTGAAAGTCTTTTGCAAAGGGTTAGGATGGAGTCGCCTGTTTAGGCTTGAATTACCAATCACCCGATCCGGTTTCAAATAACAGTAATGTTAGTTACTACAGATTGAAGACTATGTATCGTAGCTTGATTGATTTCTGGTTTTCTGACGAGGCAAAGCGGTACTGGTTTAAATCGACCCGCGCATTTGATAAGCGATTAACTGACTCTTATGTTGACACCTGGGAGCAGGCAAAGAAAGGAGCACTGGATGACTGGCAGCGAACAGCGGAGGGAAACCTGGCACTGGTCATTGTACTCGATCAATTTCCGCTTAATATGTTTCGAGGTACGGCAAAAAGTTTTTCCACCGAGGCCCTGTCTCTCATCGTTGCGCGCGGTGCAATTGAAAAGAATTTTGATAAAGAGTTGCCAACCATTCAGAAATCATTCATGTATATGCCGTTCATGCATAGCGAGGACCAGGCCGATCAGGCTTTGGGCGTTGAGTATTTTAGCCAACCAGGGCTGGAAGGTAATTTTCGCTTTGCCAAGCATCATTTCGGCATCGTAGAACGCTTCGGGCGTTTTCCCCATCGAAACAAAATTCTGGGCCGTGATAGTAGCGCAGCTGAAATTAAATATTTAAATTCAAAACAGGGTTTCAAGGGCTAGAGGATAATCCATTTATGAAAAATCCTGGTTATTTTAGACGCTGTACTTATGTTATTTAACGCAGATACAGCCAGGGCAAAAATTGCAGACTATGTCTGGACTTACAACCCCTGTACACCGGCCCAACGGCGCTCTTACTGGCATCACTTTTTGCAAATTATGGCGCTGGTTGGGCGTGATCTGATTAGTGGCCCGCTAAATCTGCGCTCGATGAGTCTGGCATATACAACGCTGCTGGCATTTATTCCCCTGCTTGCGGTCAGCATGTGGTTTTTGAGATGGATTGGAGTACACGAACAAATGGAGCCGGCGTTGGCGAGCTTGCTGGCACCGCTGGGCGACCAAAGCGCTGAATTCAGCTCCAAAATCGTAGAATTTGTCGAGAACATGAAGATTGGCCTGCTTGGTTTACTCGGTGTCAGCATGTTGATATACGCGGCAGTTTCCTTGATGAGAAAAATTGAGTCGGCATTTAATCATACCTGGCAGCTGAAAAGCAGGCGTAGTTGGATACAGCGTATCAGCATATACCTGGTCTTGCTTGCGGCCGGCCCGACGCTGTTTTTCTCTGCCCTTGCTGTCACTGCCTCGCTGGCTGCCCACTCAATACCTGCTGCGATAATTGATTTCCCGTTGCTCGGTGAACTGATCGATGTATTTGGAAAATTTTTGCCTTACATGCTGGTGATTAGCGCATTTACCTTAACTTACTCCACCGTGCCAGATACTACAGTCAGGTTCGGGTCGGCTTTTTATGGTGGCTTGTTAGCCGGTATTCTCTGGCAAAGCACCGGCATTTTGTTTGCCGTATTTGTCGCTGGATCGACCAATTATACCGTTATCTACTCGGGATTCGCGATTGTTATGTTGTTCATTGTCTGGGTCCAACTGAGCTGGCTCATATTGCTTATTGGCGCCAGTATCTCCTATTATCACCAGCATCCCGAAGTTCTGAAATGGAGCAATTTGAATGTCCACCTGACAGGCCGAATGCGCGAGCAACTGGCGCTACAGCTGATGCTGAATATTGCCCGTTCACTCGAGCAGCAATCAACTATGCAATGCACGATTGAGAAGCTTGCCAAATACCAGCAGGTGCCGATGGATATACTGCGACGACTGTTGAATACGCTGGAGGCGGGTGACCTGGTGTGCCGCACCGGGGATGATCCACCGCGTTATCTGCTCGCGCGGTCGATTGATCGAATACGCCTGATTGATATTTTACGTGGTTTGCGTAGTGCACAGGTTACTGCTCCCGGTGTCAGCTTCTTTTGCGACAGCTCGATTTCCAGATTACAGAGTGATATAGAATCCAGTTATGAATCTGTTCTGGGTGAACGCACACTGGCTGATTTAATGGCGCAATCTACAGGAGATAATAATGAAAATAGTCTCGTTTAATGTAAATAGCATTCGTGTGCGTCTACACCAGCTGGCCCGGGTGATCGATAAACATGCACCGGAATTTATCGGCTTGCAGGAAACCAAGGTGCAGGATCACGAATTTCCGATTGCCGAGATTGAAGCGCTCGGATATCAGGTCATTTACATGGGTCAAAAAACCCATTACGGGAGTGGCATTGTTATCGAAAGCGCAAAATCGTAGTGCCTGGTACGGCTTACCCAATGATAGCGATGAGACGCAAAAACGGTTTATTGGTGGTGAATACGATGTTGATGGTAAACCGGTGATTGTCTTTAACGGCTATTTCCCACAGGGCGAGAGTCGTGACCATCCGCTAAAGTTTCCGGCTAAAACCCTGTTCTACAAAGAACTGAACGGTTTTCTGAGTTCATTTGATATGAATAACACGTCGCTGATCGTGATGGGTGATTACAATATTGCGCCGCAGGATATTGATATTGGAATTGGCGAGGACAACGCCAGACGATGGCTTAAAACTGGCAAAACCAGTTTTCTACCCGAGGAAAGAGAATGGTTCGCAGCGCTGGAGGCACTCGGACTATACGATGGCTTTCGGTTATGTCATGCACAGGAAAACAATATTTTTAGCTGGTTTGATTATCGTAGTAAAGGTTTCGAGCGTGAACCAAAGCGAGGATTACGAATCGATCACCTGCTGGTATCGGAGAAGCTGCGGCCGATGGTGATTGATGCTGGGGTAGATTATGATATTAGGGCGATGCATAAACCATCAGATCATGCGCCGACCTGGATTGAATTAAAGCCGATTCGGTAATACTGTGAATCCAGACTATCGGAACAGTTCACACGGTACTGGTAAATAGACGAGGTTAAAATGTTTGGTAAATCCATGGAAATACCTGACCCGGCTCAGGCCTTGCCCGGTCGAGACGAGAAAATGCAACTGAATCCAACTCACTATGTGCATGGCAGAAGTATGGTGGAGCCATTTCCGCAAAACATGGAACAGGTAGTTTTCGGAATGGGTTGTTTCTGGGGTGCTGAACGAATGTTCTGGGATCTGGAAGGTGTTTATACCACCGCGGTTGGCTATGCTGCCGGCCATACCTCGAATCCCAGTTACCAGGAAGTTTGCACCGGCATGACCGGTCACAACGAAGTAGTTCTGGTGGTTTATGACCCCGCGGTAGTATCGCTTCAAAGCCTGTTGAAAGTGTTCTGGGAATCGCACGATCCGACACAGGGTATGCGTCAGGGTAATGATCAGGGCACGCAGTATCGGTCCGGTATTTATTATACTCATGAAGGCCATTACGATCAGGTGCTTTCCAGCAAGCAACAGTACCAGGCGAATTTGTCGGTACAGGGCTTAAGTATGATTACGACCGAAATACAGGCGGCAGGAGAATTCTTTTATGCCGAAGACTACCATCAGCAGTACCTGGCAAAGAACCCGGCGGGCTATTGTGGTCTGGGTGGTACCGGAGTGCTGTGCTCATAGTTATTTTGTATATACTGTATAAGTGATTAAAAATTATAAACAATATTTGTTAAAAACCCCTCTGAAAGTATCCTGATTTTTAATACCCGGATCGAAATATATAAATTTCGGTGGCAGTTGGGTCTTTAATCAAACCGCTATTCCTAATACAGGCCAACGGCACCGTGGCCAGTAATATCGCCAATATTTCTGGTGAAATTTTGTGTGAATTGAGAGATTCGGACTATAAGAACTATCAATTCCTAATAGAGTAAAACATTGTTGGGCCGCCTTTACAGTTTTAAACTCATAATCGGTATAGCACTTTTATGGTTGGCTCTGCTGGCCTACGGGCTGGTGTTTTACAGTACCCAGGTTTATCGCGAGCTTGCGGTTGAAGACAAAGCCGAAACCCTGCAGGTAATGCTGGAAACAAAAAGTCGGGAGATAGTCGACAATTTATATGTTCAACAAAACCATTTTGCATTGTGGCTACAAGATAATAACGCGTTTAAACAGGCGCTAACGGATCCGAATAGAGATCGCCTGAGAAACTGGGTCTCAGAAAGTTTTGATAAGCTTGCCAGGGAAACTGATGGATTTCGATTGAAATCAGTGATTATCCGAGATATCGATCGCGGAATTCTTGCCGAAGCCAGTGACAACAGCCAGCAATCCTATAGCGGTTGCATCGTGACCCTGAATGCTACTAGCCAGGCCAGTATCAGTCGCCAAATCTCGAAAAATGCACTATGTTCACATGAAAATAATCTCTACACCGAGATACTGACACCGATAGAGTTTCTTAATTTTCGGGCCTATTTGCATATTATCGCTTACGCCATCGATAGCCTAAGTACGATCGAAAAATATATGGATATGCCTTTGCAGATTACCACCGGTAATGGAAATGTTCGCTATCGCTCCGGCAACTGGCCCGATAACGACAGTGATAGTCAGTTGCGCTCGGTTTTCAACCTGTACGGGGACGATCTGGTCCTGGGGGCCAGTATCGTCGGATCGTTCGATAATCAGCTTTTCCTCAGTCAACTCGAGCACACCAGGGGTAAATTTTTGATCGTGACGACTATCGCCACTGGCGTCGTGCTGATCGCGGTATTAATTCTGTTGGGCCGCGCCTTTTTGCCCTTGAATAAATTACGAAACTCTGCCGGCGCAATGTTGACTGGTAAACATGCCTCGATCAGTGAAAAAGAATTACCCTATGAATTGCGTGATCTGGTGTCGTCCTATAACGAGATGGTCGAGGGGCTTGAGACTGAAACGATAAACCGTCGCCAAATGGAAGAAAAACTTAGGTCAGAAAAGGATTTTATCGCAACCACACTTAATTCGATTAACAATCCTGTCATCGTCATCAACTCTAAAGGCCTGATCAAACTGGTTAACCCCGGGGGCGAAAAGTTGTTCGGCGACAAGGAAGCGAACCTGATGAACCAGTCGATACACGAGGCCTTGATTCTCTATTCAAACCGGCAGGCGACGCACATTGTCGATGTCAAACATCTGCTGACCAGGAAAACGATTTTAAATTCCCTGTTTTTTTACGACCCCGGGCGAAATATAGTCGAACTGGAATTTTCAGCCTCTCCGATGATCGACATGGAAGCCGAGGATGTCGGCTATGTCATCATACTGAAGGACGTTTCTGAAGATCGTAAACTTCGGCGCAAACTCAGCTACGAGAGTAGTCATGATCGGCTCACCCGATTTCTCAATCGTAGCGCTTTCGAGCAAAGATTTGAAAACCTGGTAACCGAAGACTACGGCACCAACCCGCAGCATGTGCTGGCCTACCTTGATGTCGATCAGTTTAGAATTGTGAACGAAACCGGTGGTAATACAGCTGGCGATGTATTGTTGCGGCAGGTGGGCTCGATAATAAAAATGCATGTACGCAAGTCGGATATATTGTCACGTTTAGGTGGTGACGAATTCGGTCTCATTATGCCGTTTATTGAAATTGATAAAGCGATGGAGGTCATGCAACAGATCCTGATCGAAATACAGCAAGCCGGCTTTGAATGGGAGGACAAGCAATACCAGGTTACCGCAAGTATTGGCGCTATGGCTTTTGGCCAGATGAATGACGAATATCACGAATTCTATTCCAAAGTAACTACCGCCTGCTCGATCGCGAAGAAAAACGGCGGCAATCAGTACCACGCTATCGGTGAAAATGACGAAAAGGTGATGGCACAGCAGGTATCGATGGACTGGGTCGCGGGAATAACGAAAGGTTTTAGTGAAGACCGTTTTTGTCTCTATGTACAACCTATTATATCAATGGACGAGGGTGATAAAGGCGCTCACTATGAGGTATTGATTCGTTATCGGAGCCCGGATGGCGCTATTGTTTCACCCGGCGAATTTTTACCGTCGGCCGAACGCTATAACCTGATTGAAAAAATTGACACCTGGGTGGTCAGAAATATCATTCAGTGGATAGAGGATCATCAGGATCAGGAAATTATGTTTTCAGTGAACCTGTCCGGACGCAGTATCGGATCGCTGACCTTTCATAAATTTCTGAAGGAAATACTGCAAAAAAGTAGCATCAACAAAAGCGCACTTTGTTTCGAAATTACCGAAACTTCGGTGGTGGATAACATAGAAAAATCGGTTGAATTTATCAATTCTATCAAACGCATAGGTGCTAAATTTTCACTCGATGACTTTGGCACCGGCCTGTCATCGTTCAGCTATTTGAAACGATTTCCGGTTGATTACCTGAAGATTGACGGTGAGTTTGTTCGGGACATCATCGAAAACGATTCCAGCTTTGTGTTTGTACGTTCAATGACCGAGGTGGGACATAGCCTGGATATGAAAGTAATTGCCGAGTTTGTTGAATCGGATGCCGTGTCTGGCAGGCTGCGTGAAGCCAATATAGATTACATACAGGGTTACTACGTCGGTCGGCCCGTTCCCATTGAATCGCTGGAACTAGACATTGATAAATCAAAGAAATCTATATCCAGGCCGAAATCGAAGTCAAAGACCATAGCGAAAGCGAAATCAAAAGCAAAAATAAAGGCAATAACAAAAAGGAAAGCCAGCTAGCCCGCATATTGCACGAAGGCGGTGACAACTTATGATCTTTATCAGTGAGTTCAATTAATAAGGTACGAATGCCCTGAAAATCGGAAAATACAGTTTGTACCTGAACAAAGTCAGGAAAAATCTGGCTGCCAATCTTGATCGATCCCCCTTGATTAAGGAACCTCTGAGCAAGTCCTATGGGGTCTCTGCGAGTCCTGAAGCATGTAGATGCAAGGCGTGGCCCGAAGGTAATGGCCTTAGTCCTTACCGAGGGCCGCACCAAAGTAGGCGCTTTAGGCGACGCGGCAAATGCATGCTTCAGGACTCGCCCTGCGGGGCTTTCAGCGTAATTCGGATTCGGCGTCGCTAATGCGCCTACTTTTGGTGCGACTTCTTTGCAGTCCACAGCATGCCTGCGAAGTCGCGTCTTGATTCCGAACCGTGCTGGAAGCCAGTGATCCCCATAGGACTTGCTCAGAGGTTCCCTTGCTATTGCTATGCATCGGCGGGCGATCGATCAACCTTGTTTGCTATATTTCCCCTGAGCTTCGTTCCCTTCATGCAATGCGTGGGCTAGTAATCACTCCGAATACTGTAAAGTTAGCCTGTGCTGATTTAGTCGTGCCAATTGCAGGGGAAGTAGATTTCGGGGGGTATCCATCGCATCAACTGCTGTTCACAGAACGAGATCATTTCCCGTTCCAAAGTTAATGGATAGCTGATTATATTGTTGTCGAGGGCGAGGTTTTGGGCAAACAGGGGTTCATCCGGAAAAAGCCTATGCACCTGTTTATAATTATCCTTCGGCAAGCGAAATGCGCCGAGGCTAACCGAATGCAGTGCGGTCGCATCGATAACGGAAAAAATTTGTTGCAGTAATTGTACGAATTCAGATTGATAATTGCTGTGATAAATAATCGGATCGAGTCGCAGCCCTATTGGCCAGCCTGCTTCTACCAATGCCTGCATGGCATCGAGGCGTTTTTTTATCGAAGCCACGCCATGTTCGAGTTTGCGATGACTATGCTGATCGGTAAAGCTGAAGGCGGTAACGACACGCGAACAGGGTTCCAGCTTCAGCAGCTGTCTTATCTGGGTGCTTTTGGTACGTAACTCCATCCAGCTGTTGCCCAGGTCGGCAAATACCGGAACAAAATATTCCACAAATCTGGTCAACGGCTCATTGGCCAGGCTGTCGCAGTCGTATCCAGAGAAAAACCAGACTGGTTCAGGATTATACTGCGCGGTAATTTGAGAAATTTCAGCCGCAAAATCCTCATAGTTTACGAATACCAACTGGTGTGCTGAACGATACATGCCCTGCAAAAAACAGTAGCGGCAATCGTAAAGGCAATTGAGCATGTGCGAAAAATAGTAATTATGAAAGCCGCCGATACCATAAGACTTTGGCGTCTTCAATACCTGTCCCTTGTGCTTTCTAGCGATTATTAAACCAGGGTTCGATTTTTGCAGGCGAAAATTTTGTGCCCGTGGATTGAAAACTTCTCCATAATGCTCGATCTCAATCAGCGGCGTACTTTTTAGCCGTTTTATTATTTGCAGGGTGCGCGGGTGCTGGCGAACCTCGGACTCCACATAAACACAACTGACCATAGCTAGCGCAGGTCTTTTATGACACTGTGATGGTTGCGCAGGACTTTGTTTTCCCGGGGGAATTTCCAAAGGGGTGTCGGACCAATGGACCCGCCAAAAATAGGCGCTCTGAAGCGACCGACTGAGGAAAATTTTCTGAGGAACCAAAGCACAAGCAAGGGCGTGGGTAAATTCATGAAATGTCCGGGCTAAAGTGACAGGGTTTGCTGGTGGCAAAGACTTTCGAGATGGGCAAGGATCATTTCCGCCGAGCCTAGATTGGCCAGCTCGGTGATCAAGGCATTAGTTTGACCCGGTTGGCTTAATAAAAAACGTACTGATTTACCCAGGCGTGATTGCTGGGTTTGAGTAAAATGCGCATAACTTAGAATCTTTTCCCAGTCGGATTCGTCAATCTCCAGCTGCCCAACCTGGTTAGCCAGATTTTCAAGCAATTGCGCGAAGCCAGCCAATTCGACAATATGCTGATTGATCAGTTCACTGATACGGGCTTTATCGTGTCCTGTTTGCTGTGCCGGCGTGTCGGAAATTATTTTTAGACATTGAACCAGTTCTGCACTGCTGAATCGGGTAGCCACGTCGAAGAAAGCACTTGCCTCCATATCAAATATTTGATGAGGGTGATAATCGAAACTGGGTTTGCCGAGTGTATGACAATGCGCTGGTTCCAGGCCGGAGTCGAATATCGGCACCGGGTAGAAATTACGATCAGAATCACTATCGGATATTTTAAAAATTGATAATGCGGCTCCCATGCTATGCGCCGACGAGCCTGCGGTACCAAGATTGATCCAGGCAATTGGGTGCTTGTGACGATTGAGGCCGGCGATCCAGGCGGTTGCCGCAGCCGCTGCTGTTTTTCCAATACCGCTGATAATACAGTGCATATTGTCCTTCAGGTAAACG
>PVMK01158375.1_pt1 | contig 26788 bp, 27 predicted proteins | sample 1853481 | NCBI WGS metagenome assembly PVMK01 (sample SAMN08533507, study PRJNA380276) | Marine sediment metagenome, whole genome shotgun sequencing project. | reverse complement strand
GCGCGTGAGCTACGCGCAATCCCACCGAAAACTCGAAGACTGGGAGGCGGCGGTCCGCGACCGAGGGCTCGCGACCATGCGCGGTCATCGGCTGACACGCGACGACATCGAGCGGCGCTGGGTAATCGGAAGACTGATGTGCCATGGCGAACTTCGGGCCGGCGAATTCGAGGCGGCTTTCGGGCAGCCCTTCGCGAGCCGCTTTGCGAGCGAACTCCAGCAGCTCGAGCCGATCGCCGCCGATGGTCTGGTCGAGCAGTCGCCCGACGGCAGCCTCGTTGTGACGCCACTCGGCCGGCTGCTCGTTCGCAACATCGCGATGGTCTTCGACGCCTACCTCGCCGACCAGCAGAAGGGCGAGCAGCCCATGTTCAGCAAGACCGTCTGATGAGCGATCCCGAAGTGGGTGTGGTGGTCGCGGGAGCCGGGATCGCGGGACTCGCGGCAGCGCTCCAGTTGCAGTTGGCCGGTGAAGATGTGCTCGTGATCGATGCGTCGGACCGGCCCGGCGGCGTGATGCGGACCGACCACGTGTCGGGTTACGTGATCGAGCGCGGACCGAATACGACCCACGTCAAGGCGCCAATGCTGGAATTCATTCGCGCGCTCGGAGCCGAGAAATCGCTGCTCGCCGCGCAACCCGCGAGCCGCTTGCGGTTGATCTACGACGCGGGTCGGCTGCTGCCCGTCCCGATGTCGCCACTCGCGCTGCTGCGAACCCCGCTGCTCAGCGCGGGTGGCAAGCTGCGATTGCTCGCCGAACCCTTCATCCGCCGGGCAAACGCGGGCGACGAATCTGTCGCCGAGTTCATGGGTCGCCGGCTCGGCAAGCAGGTCGTGGATGGCTTCGTCGGGCCTTTTCTCACCGGCGTGTACGCGGGCGACGAGTACCAACTGGGCGCCGAAGCGGTCTTTCCCTCACTCGTCGAAATGGAGCGGAAGAGTGGATCGATCGTTATTGGGGCGCTCGCGGGGATGTTTCGCAGGCGGCCGCGCGGGTTGCGGGGCAGCCACTCGGCCGCCGAGGGATTGGGGCCATTCGCGCGCTCGCTCGCCGAGCGATTGGTCGAGCCCGTCGCGCTCGAAAATCGGGTGACCGGGGTTCGGCGCGATGGTGATCGCTGGCTGGTGCGGACGTCGGGACCGGCGGGTGAGAGCCGCGTGCGCGCGAAGCGCGTCGTGCTCGCCGTACCCGCCGACCAGACAGCCGAAATCCTGCGCGGTGTGAGCTCGGAGCTGGCCGACGACCTCGCGGCCATCGAGTATGCGCCGATCGTCGGTATTCCCATCGGTGTCGACCCGAGCGCGGTGCGCGAGAAGATCGAGGGGTTCGGATTCCTCGTGCCGCGCCGCGCGGAACTCAAGCTGCTGGGTTGTCTGTACATGAGCCAGCTCTTTCCATCGCGGGCGCCGGCCGGTCGCGAGTTGCTGCAATGCCTCGTCGGCGGCATGCGCTGGCCCGAAGCCTTCGACATGCCGGACGACGAGATCGTCAAACAGGTATGCGCGGATCTCGATCAGATTCTCGGCCTGCGCGAAGAGCCGCGGGTCCTCGCGGTGACGCGCTGGCGTCAGGCGATCCCACAGCCGAAGCGCGACCACGTCGCGCGGATTGCGCGGGTCCGCAAACAGCTCGTGGAGCTTCCGGGCCTCGCGCTCGCGGGCGCCTACCTCGGCGGGATCAGCGTCTCCGACGCCCTCGAGTCAGGCCTGATCGCCGCACGCGACGTTTCGACCTAATCCAAAGCCTTCGTTAGCCAAGTGCGCGGGTATCCAGCTTTGGCGCGTCTTCTTTGGCACGTCTTGTGTGGAGACTCTTCTTTGGGGAGCGGGAGGCAAGGGCCACCCGAGCACCAACCCCCCGCAATAGAGTCCGACTAGGAGCGCGCTTCGCGGAGCATTTCGGCGGCTGCTTGGATCCAGTCGGGGCGCGCGTTGACGGCCGGGATCAGTTCCAATTGACCACCACACAGGTCGCGCCACTGCTCGGCGGCGCGAATTCCAATCTCCTCGAGGGTTTCGAGGCAATCAGCTGTAAATGAAGGACAAATTACGGCCAGTCGCTTGATGCCGCGCGCGGCGAGTGCGACCAGGATGTGATCGGTGAAGGGCTGGATCCAGGGCGTGCGGCCGAGGCGGGATTGAAATGCCGTGGCGTGTCGCTCGGGCTCGAGCGCGAGGATTTCGGTGACGGCTCGCGTCGTCGCGAAGCAATGCGCCCGGTAGCAGTCGCGATTGGCCTCGGCGATCGAAGCGCAGCAGCTGTCGCTCGCAAGGCAGTGCGCGCCGCTTCGATCGCTCGCGCGCACATGGCGCTCGGGAAGGCCGTGGTAGCTGAACAGGACGAAATCGGCCGCGAACCCGCGAAGTGACTCCTCTGCGGTGCTGGCGACCGACCGGGCGAAACCCGGAGCGTCGTAGAACGCGGGAATCGTCGCGACCGGTGGTGCGAAGTCGCCGCGCTGCATTTCTTCCGCGAGCTTTGCGAGTGCGGAACCGGTCGCTGCATCCGAGTACTGGGGAAACAGTGGGAACACCACGAGCCGCGAGACATTGGCTTCCCGGAGGATTGGCTTCCCGGAGGCGCGCGACTGCCGAAGCGATCGTCGGCTCGCCGTAGCGCATCCCCAACGCGACCACCCAATCCGGACCGAGCGCCGCCCCGACGCCCTCCTCGAGCGCCCGGCTGTGCACCAACAGCGGAGAGCCCTCGGGCGTCCAGATCTTCGCGTACGCGGCGGCGGACTTCTTCGGGCGAAACGGCAGGATCACGAGGTTGAGCAGCAGCCAGCGCCCGAGCGCCGGACTGTCGATGACGCGCGGGTCGCTCCGGAATTCGCGCAGGTAGCGCCGCACGTCGGGCACGCTCGGGGAATCCGGAGTGCCGAGGTTCAAGAGCAGCGCGCCGGTTCTAGGATCAGCCATCGAAGCGCCGACGATACCGCAGCCAGGTGGCGAAGCGGCCGCGGAATTCCGGCGGACATCAGCGCCGGATCGGGGGTGGCGCTATAGTCGACCGCTGCACGCCTCGGGTCATTGGGCGAGCGGCGGGTGCGGTCGTCTCACAAGAGATCCGCCTGCCATTCGCCTTTCGGGCGAGCGCCGGATCCACGGATCCACGGAATCGGGTGAAACAGAGGGGATCGCATGGACCGCACGCAAGCCCGCAAGCCGCGCGAAGTCATCGAGCCGACGTCGGCCCAGCGGGAAAGGGTCAGTCAGCTCCCCGCGCGCGCGGTCGAGTTTCTGCGCCAGGGCGGCGACTCTTTTCTCGCGACCCGCGCCGACGCGGTGGTGAATTGGAGCCGCAAGTATTCGATGTTCCTCTACCCGTTCGTGACGGCCTGCTGTGGGATGGAGTTCATGTCGGTTGCGGGGCCGCGCTACGACCTCGACCGCTTCGGCTGCGCGTTGCCGCGTTTTTCGCCGCGGCAGGCCGACCTGCTGATGGTGGTCGGCACGATCACCCATCGCCAGGCGCCAATCCTCAAGAAGGTCTACGCCCAAATGGCCGAGCCGAAATGGGTGATGGCCTTCGGCGCCTGCACGTGTTCCGGGGGCCCGTACAACAACTACGCGACCGTCCAGGGATCGACACCATCATTCCGGTCGACATCTACATCCCGGGCTGTCCACCGCGCCCCGAGGCCGTGATGGAGGGCCTGATGAAGCTCCAGGCCCGGATCCAAGCCGAGAAGGTCCCGGCAGACGGCCGACATCGAGATACCGCTGATCTCGCACTCCCCGTCATCGAGAAGCCCATCGCCTAATTGGGCGAGCGGCGGGTACGCTTGCCCCACAAGAGATCCGCCTGTCGCTCGCCTTTCGGGCGAGCGGTGGGTGCGCTTGCCCCACAAGAGATCCGCCTGCCACTCGCCTTTCGGGCGAGCGGCGAGCCGCACACGCTTCGGCAATAGGGCTGTTTCGGCGACCCCTCGAGGGCGAGTCCGATACGGCGCGCCCCGGGTGGGCCCGAGTCGCATTTCGCCTATATTTGCCGACCATGCCCGGCCAAGTGATCAAAGTCCAACGCAGCGAGAAACTCGGTGTTCTCGAGCGACTCTACATCCCGATGATCGTTCAGGGTTTGGCGGTGACGGCCAGGCACTTCTTCCGAAATCTGCGCGGCTTCGTCACCGGGAAAAACCGCCAGGACTTCGTTGTCCAGTATCCCGACGAGCGAATCGACTACCCCGACGCATTCAGGGGTATGCCGGTTCTCGTGCAGCTCGACAACGGTCAGCCCCGTTGCGTCGCCTGCGGACTCTGCGAATTCGCCTGCCCGACGGATTGCATCAGTATCGTGCCCGGAGAACTCGAAGGCGCTCGGATCGAGCGCTATCCCGAAGCCTTCGATATCGACATGGCGCGCTGCATGTTCTGCGGTCTTTGCGAAGAGGCCTGTCCCGAAGAGGCGATCGTGATGAGTCGCGAAGTCGAGATCTCGACCTACGATCGGCAGTCGATGAACTTCGACAAAGAGCAGCTGCTCGTTCCCGAGCACCTCCTCAAGCGGCGCCTCGATTTCTTGCGCGGAGAGTACGACCGCGTGCACGCAGCCCAGGAGAAGCGCGACTGATGGACGATTTTGGATCGGCGGCGCTCCGGCGGCTGATTGACGAATTCTCGGATTCGGTGCAGGAGACCCACGCGAACCTCGGTGATGCGACAGCCGTGGTCGACCCGACGCGCATCGAAGCCGTAATGCGCTTTCTGCGCGACGAAGCCGATTTCGACATGCTGATGGACCTTACCGCGGTCGACTACCTCGGCCGGAATCCGCGCTTCGAAGTGGTCTATCACCTCTACGCGACGGGCGCGAACCAGCGGCTTCGCATCAAGGCGCGGGTCGCCGAGGAGGTGGCCGAGATCGCCAGTGTGGTCGGGCTCTACGCGTCCGCCAACTGGATGGAGCGCGAGGTGTTCGACCTCTACGGTATCCGCTTCGACGGGCATCCGGACCTGCGCAGGATCCTGCTCTACGACGAATTCGAGGGGCACCCGCTGCGCAAGGACTACCCCAAGGAGCGGCGTCAGCCGCTGGTTGGCCCGAGGAACTGAGCGATGACCAGCGTCCTGCCGAAATTCCCCGATGCGCCCGCCTCTCTCGACGACGATTTCGAGCGCGACCTTCACACCGAGCACCAGGTGCTCAACATGGGGCCGTCGCATCCGGCGACCCACGGCACCGTCAAGTTCCTGATCGAGCTCGACGGTGAGACCATCATCAACGTCGATATCCAGGTCGGCTACCTGCACCGGGGTTTCGAGAAGGAGTGCGAGAGCGGAACCTGGTATCAGGTGATTCCCTACACCGATCGGTTGAACTACAGCTCTGCGGTTCTCGCGAACGTCGGGTATTGCATGGCGGTGGAGAAACTCCTCGGCATCGAAACCCCTGAGCGCTGCCAGTGGCTGCGCGTGATGTCGGGCGAGCTCTCACGCGTCGCCGACCACCTCACCCGCTGTGGGGCGACCTGCCTGGAACTCGCGGCGATGACGCCGTTCCTCTACTGCGTCGAGGCGCGCGAGCTCATCTGGGATCTGGTCGAGATGCTCTGCGGCGCGCGGGTGACTTCGAATTACATCCGGATCGGCGGCGTCAAGCACGACATGCCCAGAGATTTCTCGTCCACCGCGAAGGACTTCATCCCGCGGGTCCGGAAGTTGCTCGTCGACTTCGACAAGATCCTCAGCAGCAACCGCATCTTCGTGGACCGGCTCAAGCATACGGGCGTCATCTCGAAGGAGGATTGTATCCGCTACGCGGTGACGGGTCCGATCCTGCGCTCCGCGGGTGTGGGTCTCGACGTGCGCAAGACCGATCCCTACCTCGTGTACGACCAGATCGACTTTGACATCCCGATCGGTGAGGTCGGTGACAATTACGATCGCTACCTCGTCTGTATGGAAGAGATGTACCAGAGCCTGAGGATCGTCGAGCAGTGCCTCACGCAGCTCCGAAAAATGGGCCCCGAGCCCGTCAACATCGCGGATCCGCGCGTGCGATGGCCCGCGAAGGGCAAGGTCTTCAACCGCATGGAAGAGCTCATCCAGCAGTTCAAGTCGGTCACCGAGGGTCCGTTGGTGCCGGAAGGGGAGGGTTACTTCGCGATCGAATCCGCAAACGGCGAACTCGGCTTCTACCTGGTCTCCGACGGCTCCGCGGTTCCCGTCAAGGTGCGCTGTCGGCCACCGAGTTTCATCAACCTCGCGCCGATGGGGGACATGCTCAAGGGAGCGATGCTGGCCGATCTGATCCCGACCTTCGACCTGATCAACATGATCGGCGGCGAGTGCGACCGGTGAGCCTCGACCGAGGCCAGGTTTGGAAGCAGCTCGGTGCGCCCACCGACCAGCTGGGCAGCGTCAACGATCCGCGCAGTCAGTCTGAATTTGGCGTGACGTGGAACGAAAAGTGGATCTACCGCGGCGAGGACGGCAAGTCGGTCGAGCGCGTCGTATGCTGGAACCGCTACGACCTCGTCGGCGTCTTCCGCATCAACCCCGACGGATCCGCCGACGCCGAGCCTCTCGGCGAGGGCTGAGTGGACGGCCGGCGCGGAATGCTCGGTCCTGCCCGCCCGACTTCTGATTGGCGCTGCTGGTTTGACGCGGGCCTGGGGGACGCGTTACCCCAATGCTCTCAACGGCGCCGGTCCCGGCGCCCCGCCCAGTTCCCGGCGGCGTGGCCAAGTGGTAAGGCACGGGCCTGCAAAGCCCTGATCACCGGTTCGAATCCGGTCGCCGCCTCCATTTTTTTACTCGGTTTCGAATTGGTCCAGGATCGTACCGAGCTGCTTTCGCATCGATTCGAGCATCGGCTCGGGTTGATGCTTCGCCAGGATCTCGCGAAGATCGTCGTCGATTCGCTGGAACAAATCCTTGTCGGGAAGGGCTCCCGAACTCAAGGGGAAATTGGCGCCGAAGTAGCGGCTCTTCCAGTAATTGTCCCTGCAGTGCTTCGCGCTGTGCGGCTCCGCGAGATAATTACCTTTGGGCCCCATGGAGTGGGTGAGGTCCAACGCCAGGTAGTCGTCGTCAACGGGGATCCCATTCCAGAGACAGCGAAGCATTCCCGCGAGGTCCTCGCAAAGCAGCAACGCGTGCAGTGAGTAGGTGATCCCCGCGTCGAGACTGCCCAGGTAATCTAGGGTGGTCCGCCGCAAGAAGAACTCTTTCGTCATTCCCCTCGTAATATCGAGAACTGCGTCCTGGTTGAAGCGGCGCGCATCCGAAGAACCTCCTCCGGCCCCGGCGAGTGGGGGAAGGCCGAGGTGACTCATGACCTGGCGCGTGGCGATGTCGGCCAGCATGTCCGGAACCGGATTTCCCAGGCTCCCCGTGGCGGGTTCCATCATGGAACATTCCGAATTGCCGACGTAGAACGATCCCTTCCGGACGAGCTGCGATAGGGCGATCCCGGCGAAGTCCGTGGCCAGGCTGTGGGTCAGGCTGCCGGCGACCGTCAATGGAGCCGAAGCGCCACCGATCGTGACGGTTCCCGCGGTTACCGGGACGCCACACTGCGCGGCTCGAATGATCTGGTCGGTGTGGGTCTTGGCGTAATAGAGCGGAAGCGGTGTGATGATGTGGTTGAAGTAGGGTTTTTCAGCGAGTTGGTCCATCCCGCCGCGAATCGCGGCAGCCATTTCGATGACGGCATCGAGCGAGATGCTGTAGTCGCACAGATACTCCAGGGGCTTGGTGGTATTCTCGGCCATTGTCGCGAACTCGCCGATCTCTCCGCGGATGGTCGAGTTCGGGATGTCTTTGACCGTCACGCACACGCCATCGATGTTCGGAAGCGCATCGGCCACGCGCGTGACGGTGGCGAGATCCTCACTCGTGCTCTCCCTCGGCTCACCCGTGTCGAGGTCGAAGATCTTGATGCAAGTCATTCCGGGGATGAACGACGTCACCCCATCCTTGATCTCACGGTACTCGGTACCATTGCGATTCCAGATCTTGACGCTCTTGGGCACCGTCGCGAGGCACTCCGTCACCAAATCGCGCTCGAACTTCACCACGTGATTGGCCGTGATCTCGCAGCCCGCATCTGAGAAGAGATCCATGACCTGGGGGTCGGGGTCGAACGCAACACCGGTTTCGCTCATCAGCTGAAAGATTGCGCCGACGAGTTTTTCGAGATCGGGCTCCGACAACACCTCGTAGACCGGGGTCCCCTTGCCCGAGACTTTCACATCGGGCAAGGATCGTTTACGTCTCGGCGAGCGCGTGCGAATGCCCATGGCTCAGCGTGCGCCGGTTGTTGCGCTGAAGTGCAGGAATCTGAGCGAAGCCTTCGTGAACTCGAAGCGGCCCAGCCAATGGTCGTCAAGGTCGCCGTTCGAGCTGGCGAACGAGAAGTGAGTCGCGCCGGGGTACCAGCGGTCGGAGAACCTTTGGACGTACTGAGCGAGCATGAGCAACAACCCTCGAACCCAATTGTAGAACGCCTTTACGCGCTTCGCGATCTTGATTGTGTGCTGCTCATTGGCACTGCCGATCACGATGAAGCCCAGCGTGCGAATTGGAAGCATGGCTCTTCGGGAATTCGTGTGGGTCGGGGCAGACTCGAGCGAATGGAACTGGCACCATCTAGACACCAATGAGTGTGATCTGTCCACCGGGTTTGGACGAACTGACCCATCTGACCCATCTGACCCATTTTGACCCATTGGATTCAATGGTCCGATGATCTAAGTGAGGGTTCCAGCTCCAAAAGGAGAGGGGATCGGTGGCAGAGAAAGCATCAGTCGCGAAGACCGTTCGAGAAATTCGGCGGAACGGGCGGTCGCAGTACTGCCCTCAGAAGCGATACTGGATACCCCAGCCAATCGTGACGTAGTCCAGGGCGTCGAGGTTGCCGAGGGGGAGCACGTAGTCGGCGTCTATGCTCAAGACCACGTTCTCTGTGGCGTAGAGATCGATGCCTCCTCCGAAGCGCATCACGAACGCGGTGTCGCTCTCGCTGTTGAGCCCGGTGAACGCCAGTCCCACAGGCTCTCGCAGCTTCGTGTCCGCCGTCATGGCGCCTGCGCCGACGAGCAGGAAGGGCTGGTAGCGCCCGGTCAGGAGATATCCCTTCACATTGGTCGTGACCACGATTGGCTCGTAGTCGACCTTGGCGAGTTGCACGACGCCGGGTTGCGTGAGATCGGACTTGAATCCGTCGAGCCATTCGGTCTCGACCTCGGCCGAGAAACGGCGGTGGCAGCGGTAGCCCACTCGACCGTTGAAGCCGAAACTGTCGTCGACGGAGAGGTTTACGTCGGGGCCCAGTACCCTCTGGAAATCCGACTCCGCATCGTCCTCGAACGTATCGATCGCATAGCTTCCCGCCACGCCCACAAACCAGCCGCGCCGCGCGAAGTCTTCTTTGTCCACTTCATCGTCCGCGGTGAGTGCGACACTCGAGCACACAACGCCCACGAGCGCCGCGGCCGCCGCGGCCTCGGCGATGTTCTTGGCCATGTCGCTGCGAGCGGAATCGGGGAGAGCCAGGAACACGAGAACCGTAAGGCCGACCACTGCTGTCCGTCTCACGACTCGTTACCTCCTTTAAATGCGTGGATTCGGGGACCGGGCGAATCCTGACGGGGTCGATCGAGCCGCGATAGCGCGCTCTCGAAGACATCCCTATGCGCCGCATCCTAGACCTGAGCGGCGAATTGCGCCAGCCTCCCGACGATCTGGGACCGGGGTATCACCGCCCAGGGCTGGAGCGAATCGGGCGGAGGCGGCAGCACCGCTCGCGCTCAAAGGGGTGGTAGCCGATGGCCAGAAGGCTGCGCGGCTTACCGATCCCGCCCGAGACCCCGCAGTTTCGAGAGCGCGAAGCGCCTCCGCCGCGCACGCGGATGGCGACCCTCAACCCGGCGGCGCGGTCTTTTCGCTTTGCGGAGGTGTGCTGGGGTCGAGGCGCGCCCCATTGGGATCGAAGTAGCGAATCCGCGCGAGTCGCTTGCGGTGGAGGAACGCGTCGAGAGAGGTCTTGAGCACACCGAGGCCGTAGCGGACCGAACGCTGGAAATTGATCGAGGAGGCTTCGTCGAAATAGGCGGTCGGGCAGCTCACTTCGCCGATCTTGAAGCCGGCCAACAGGATCTGGGCGAGCATCTGGTTGTCGAACACGAAATCGTCGGAGTTCTCGAGCAGCGGGAGGGTTTCGAGCACCTCGCGCGAGAACGCGCGGTATCCGGTGTGGTATTCCGAAAGTTTGGCGCCCGTGAGGCAATTTTGAACCGCGGTGAGAAATCGGTTTCCGATGTATTTGTAAAGCGGCATCCCGCCCGCGAGCGCGTCGCCGCCTAGCACGCGCGATCCGAGCACCACATCGAAGGGTCCGTCCGTGACCAATCCAATCATCGCCGGGAGTAACTTCGGTGTGTACTGGTAGTCGGGGTGGAGCATGACTACGATGTCCGAGCCGAGTCGGAGCGCTTCGGTGTAGCAAGTTTTCTGGTTCGCCCCGTAACCACGGTTGGTTGCGTGGACGAGTGTTCGCAAGCCAAGACGCCTCGCAACGTCGACGGTCTCGTCTCCGCTCGCGTCGTCCGTGACGACGACCTCGTCGACGAGGTCGAGCGGGATCTCCCGGTAGGTCTGTTCGAGGGTCCTGGCAGCGTTGTAGGCCGGCATTACGACCGTGACTTTCTTGCCGTGAAACAATTCGGATTGCCCCCTTCAGCTGCCGATGAGGGCTAGACTGACGGACATTCGCTGCCCGGGTGGCGGAATGGGTAGACGCGGGCGACTTAAAATCGCCTGGCCAAGAGCCATGCAGGTTCGAGTCCTGCCCCGGGCACCGAACGCCGCCAATGTTGACTGGGCGACGACGCGAGGTTTTTCCGGGTAGGGGGTCACGCTTCGAGCGCAGCCGCGCCGATGATCGCGCGAACTTCGTCGGCTTCTAGCAGCTCCTCGAGTGCGTCCCGGTCGAGCAGCGTGGTGCGTTGGTACTCACGCTCGGGAATCTCGAATTCGAGGCGGTAGATCTCTCGGGGCGACCGGAATACGCGGCGGATGCGCAGGTTCCCCGCCTCCCCACTCTCGAGAATCTCGGTGCGGAGCGAGTCCAGCACGCGCTGCGATCGGTCTTCGTCGGACAACGGTAGATGGCGACACGGGGTGGCCGCTGGATTTGCTTGCGGGGGGTTGTTTCCGAGCCGGTGGCGGCGCGCGATTTTGAACGATCCCGGAGGGCGCATGAAGTGCGAGCATACCCGGTCGGAGGAGCGCGATTCAAGCGAGACCCGGGATGCTGGTCGTTCCACCCGGAAGCTCAGTCGCTGCCGTCTTCGACGCCCGTGCGGCGGTTGATGTAGGCCTCGAGCGCTTCGAAGTGCTCGGAAGCCGCTCCGAGGAATTCGATCCCCACGCCGGATACATTCTCGCGCGGATTGGCGCTGACGGCCCGCTTCACCCAGGCGACCCGGCCGATCGCCTCCAGGGGCTGGCCGGTCGGTAGCTTGATCTCGATCAAGAGGCGCCGACCCGGATCGAACGGTTCAGCGGTCTTCACGAATACACCACCTCTCGATACGTTCTCGCAGGTTTCTTGCAGCGATCGGAAGAACGGGCGCCCCGTCCAGGGGTCTCGCTCCGGCTCGATGCTGGAGATGCGGACTGCAATTCCGGCGGCGATGCGCTCGTAGCGTCGTTTGAGTTGACTCGAAATCGTCTCGGGCATGGTTCCGATCCCTCCTCAGCAGGCGGCAACTTATCGGCAGGTCGCCCGAATCGGCTTGAGTGGTGAATCGTTTCTCCCCGTGGGGTCTTCCGCGGAGTCCGGGTCTCGGAAAGCCCTGGAGCCCCGCCCGGTTGTCGCGGTCCGCCCGCCCCGCGACCGCAGGCGCCTCTTCCGCCCGCATTTCGCCTTCTAACGCCCTCAAGCGGCTCTCGCTGCGGGTCGAAGAGGGTGCTTGGGCGGCGCCTTTGGTACGCGCCGCTCACCCGTAACCAGCTTTTGGGTGGGTGACAAGTGGGAGCCGTATGGAGAAGCTAGTCTTCCCTTCCGATCAGTCGGCGCGCCTCGGATTGAAGGACGGGGAATCCGTACGCCTTTTGGCGTCGGGATCCAAGACGATTCTGCTCGAGCGGCTGGAAGCGGGAGCGTCCGAAGCCCTTCCCTGGGATCGGGATCTGGTGCTCACCGCCAACGTCGGCTCGTTCTCGCTTGCCGACATTCTTCACCTGCTTCACGCGTCGTCGAAATCGGGTTTTCTTTTCTTCGAGAACGGCGAACACGTCAAATCCGTCTATCTCCACCGCGGCGAGGTCATTTTTGCGACCTCCAATCAAAAGTTCGACCGCCTCGGTGAGTGCCTGGTGAGATCCGGCGCGATTACTCCGGATCAGTTCGCCGAAGCGATCAAGGCATACACGTCCTCGAGTCAATTCGGAAAGATCCTCGTGGAGCGGGAATTCCTCACATCCCGCGAACTCTGGGGCGGCGTGAAGCTGCAGGTCGAAGAGATCGTGCGATCGCTCTTCTCCTACGGGGTGGGTTCGGTGCTCTTCTGGGAGGGGGAAGTGAGGCCCGACAACGTAGTTCGGCTGTCGCTTCCGACCCGGCGCCTGATCGCACAGGGGCTCAAGCGGCGAGACGATCTGCTTCGATTCGTCGCCTTGCTCGAGACTCCGAGAGTGCGGATCGCGATTGCCCAGGATACGCCGCAACAGCTGGGCGAGACCGAGCGGGCGATGTTGGGCGCGATTCGGGCTGGGGGTACCTTCCACGAGCAGTGCCACCGGGCCGGTGTCGAACCCCTGTGCGGAGCGCGCACCGTTCAGCAGTTGCGCATGATCGGCGCCGTGACGGTTACCCGCGAAGAGGACTCCACTGCGTTGGCTCAAGGTGACGTCGCGCGGAGCGACGAGGAGGCCGTGCGCGAGTGCGTCGGGCTGCACATCAAACTCCTGTCGGAATTCACCGCTCCGATCGTGGCCGTCGAGGGAGCAGAGGGCATTCGCGACAGACTCCAGTGCATCACCGATGATGCCGCGGAGCGCTATCCGGAGCTGCTGTCGGATCTGGCGGTGGGGCAGGGCGGCTCACTCGATCCGGATGTTCTGATCAATCGGGCGCTCGCCTATCCCGGGGAGCGCGAACGAGAGGTTCGGTTGGCGCTCGGAGAGCTGGTCTCCTATCTCGAGTTCGAGCTGATGAACCATCCGAACATCGCTCGGCCCGACGAGTTTCTCGAAGGCTTGGAAGGCCTGCGATCTCGGCTCTGACCGTTGGTCATTGGCCGGCTCTCGCCGGCCGTCGCTCCGGGTTCGCGTGTTTGGCAGCCGCGTCTGGCCGCGAGGAGCGCGATCCCAGAATGGGATGGTTGTGCCCCAAAGATTGTGCTGATCGCGATCAACCCCTTTTGCAATCGGGGCCTTGGCCAAATGGAGAGCCGCCGTGCGGCCGGAAGTAGCTGCTGCCGCTGCGCAATCTTCGCGCCGAGCACAATCTTTGGGACACAATCTTTGGGACACAACTAGACTGGGATCGCGTGACGTCGCAAGCGAATCCAAAGGATTCGCCCGCTAGAATCCATCCATGAGACGATCGGGCCGTAGCTCCGACCAGCGGAATTCGAATGGCCCGGAGCAACTGACCGGAGCCCATGCGTCGATGGAGGCGATTCGCGCGCAGCGCCGCAAGCTTCGGGTCTTGCGGGTGCGGGAGGGCCCGCAGCGGCCGGAGGTGGCCGCGGTTGTTGCGGCGGCTCGCCAGGCGGGCATTCCGGTCGAATCGATCGGCGATCTGCAGTTCGCCGAATTCGCGTCCGGCGGGGGCAACCCGCAGGGAATCGCCCTCGAGGCAGAGCCGCTCCCGGAGCTCTCGCTGGAGAGCCTGCTGGAATCGATCGAGGCGGAGGATCCCACGCTGGTCGCGTTGGATGGGGTCGAAGACCCTCAGAACCTGGGTGCGATCGCGCGGGTCGCGGAGGCCGCGGGCGTCGCGGGCCTGATCCTGTCGAGACGCCGCAGTGCGCCACTGAGCCCGGCGACCGCACGCGCGAGCGCGGGGGCGATCGAGTGGCTTCCGTGTGCCCGGGTAACGAACCTGCCTCGTGCCCTGAACGAGCTGAAATCCAACGGTTTTTGGGTTTTCGGCAGCGAGCCAGAGGCATCCCTCGACCTCTTCGAGCTGCCCGATCGAGCGCTCGAGGGCAAGCGCGTCGTCGTCTTCGGCGCTGAGGGTCGGGGGGTCCGGAGAGGGGTCGAGAGGACGCTCGACTACCGGGTGCGAATCCCGCTGGGGGGGCGGGTCGCCTCACTCAACGTCTCCTCCGCGGCGGCGGTTTTTTTATTCGAGCTAAATAGGCGATCTAAATTGGCAACTTTGCCCCAATTGCCATATAAATAGGCGGGTATTTCTCTGTCTCCCGTTGATGAGGGGTCGCGGGATCGCGCATCATTCACCGTTCGATCGCCTTCTGGCTGGCGTAGCTCAATTGGCAGAGCAGCTGATTTGTAATCAGCAGGTTGCGGGTTCGAGTCCCATCGCCAGCTCCAGGTCTGGGGCACAATCGTTCGGAACAACGAAAAGTGACAGAAACACAACCGAGAAACGGTTTACGACACAGCGAAGAGATCCGGAAGAAGCAAATCGGGCTGGCGGTAAGAAAATAACAGCAATTGGACATCCGACATTCACATCCAATGGCCGGGAGACTTTCGGTTTGCGGGTGGAGCGTGCTGAGGACTGAACAGCTGCGCGAATGAAGGGTGTTCCTACGCGTGTTTTTGGTGTTCGACGAACTTTGATGAACTGGAGAGGTACCGAAGCGGTCAAACGGGGCAGACTGTAAATCTGCTGGCTCAGCCTTCGGAGGTTCGAATCCTCCCCTCTCCACCACCGGAGAGCGCTCGGTGTTCACCACCATGGAGAGCGCTTGGTGTTCGGGGGGCTCGCGGAGGGCGCGGGTTTCGCGGGTTTCGCGGGTTTCGAATTGGAAACTCCGAACCGCAGCCATGACCGGCGGCGCTTGGTCGCGCAGATCCTTCGGAGGCTCGAAAATTCGGGAACTGGGATTCAGGAACTGGGGCTCAGGAACTGGGAATTGGATAACGGTGTTCAACGGAAGCGCGCGGGCGGGAATAGCTCAGCTGGCTAGAGCACGAGCCTTCCAAGCTCGGGGTCGCGGGTTCGAATCCCGTTTCCCGCTCCACGCGCCCGAGCGTGAAGGCCCATGTAGCTCAGGTGGTAGAGCGCGTCCTTGGTAAGGACGAGGTCGGCGGTTCGAGTCCGCTCGTGGGCTCCAGGACTTGGGGATCGAGCAGCGAGGGAAACGAAGCAGAGGGGCGTCGCTCAGCAGGTCGAATGCGAAACCGGTAGTCAACGGGAACAGAAGCAGAGCCTCGCTGCGAGACAAGGCGAGGCGCGAGACGAAGGAAGAATCAGCGAATGGCCAAGGAGAAGTTCGAGCGTACGAAGCCGCACGTGAACATTGGGACGATTGGTCACGTGGACCACGGGAAGACGACGCTGACGGCAGCGATCACGCAGCGTCAGGCGGGTAAGGGGATGGCGGAGTTCACGCCTTTCGATCAGATTGACAAGGCCCCTGAAGAGCGCGAGCGCGGGATCACGATTGCGACGGCGCACGTGGAGTACGAGACGGGCAATCGGCATTACGCGCACGTGGATTGTCCGGGTCATGCGGACTACGTGAAGAACATGATCACGGGTGCCGCGCAGATGGACGGAGCGATTTTGGTGGTGAGCGCAGCGGACGGTCCGATGCCGCAGACGCGCGAGCACGTGCTGCTGGCTCGGCAGGTCAACGTTCCTCACATTGTGGTGTTCCTGAACAAGGTGGACCAGGTGGACGACGAGGAGCTTTTGGAGCTGGTGGAGTTGGAGGTTCGAGAGCTTCTTTCGAGTTACGACTTTCCGGGCGACGACATTCCGATCGTGAAGGGTTCGGCGCTCAAGGCGCTGGAGGACGGTTCGAATGACGAGGCGAACAAGTGCATCGATGAGCTGATGGATGCGGTGGACGAGTCGATCCCGCAGCCGGAGCGCGCTCTCGACAAGCCGTTTTTGATGCCGGTGGAGGACGTGTTTTCGATCACGGGCCGCGGGACGGTGGTGACGGGCCGGATCGAGCAGGGGATCGTGAAGACGGGTGACAACGTGGAGATCGTTGGGATCAAGGACACGACGACGACGGTGGTGACCGGTGTGGAGATGTTCCGGAAGCTGCTGGACGAGGGTCAGGCGGGAGACAACGTGGGGACGCTGCTGCGCGGTACGGACAAGGAAGCGGTGGAGCGGGGTCAGGTTTTGGCGAAGCCGGGATCGATCACGCCGCACACGAAGTTCAAGGCGCAGGCGTACATCCTGACGAAGGACGAGGGAGGCCGTCACACGCCGTTTTTCAACGGTTACCGTCCGCAGTTTTATTTTCGGACGACGGACGTGACGGGAGTTGCGAACCTTCCGGAAGGGACGGAGATGGTGATGCCCGGTGACAACGTGGAGATGACGGTGGAATTGATCACGCCGATCGCGATGGACAAGGAGTTGCGGTTTGCGATTCGCGAAGGCGGCCGGACCGTGGGTGCCGGCGTCGTCGCAGAGATCATCGAGTAGAAGGACGAACAAGGTTTTGCGGCATCGCCGGTCGATGCGTGGCGAAGCTGCGGAGAAACTAGGCGCGTAGCATAATTGGTAGTGCACCGGACTCCAAATCCGGCGGTTGGGGGTTCGAGTCCCTCCGCGCCTGCCAGAAACGGAAGGTGGATTTAGCATGCCCGCGTTGTTTCACGTGACCGGGTCATGCCTTACGGGCGCGAATGGGTGATGTCGGTCATGCAATGGAATCCCGCTATCTGGATCAGTGATGGACGTCAGTTCGCAACAGAGGTGCGGACGGAGTTCAAGAAGATCACCTGGCCGTCCCAGAAAGAGGCGATCGGTGGCACGATTGGAGTCGTTGTCATCGTAATCGTCGTCACACTGGCTTTGAGTGTGGTCGACGCGGTGCTGGGATGGATTGTCCGGCTGATTTTTGGTTGATCGAAGTAATTCGGTAGTGATCTCGGAGACTCCGATGGCGAAGAAGTGGTACATCGTCCATACCTACTCTGGCTACGAAGCCAAGGCGATGCGTTCGTTACTCGACCGCGCCAAGACGCTGGGGCAGGAGGACAGTTTCGACGAGGTCTTGATTCCCGAAGAGACCGTCGTTGAAATGGTCAAGGGGCACAAGCGAACTTCCAAGCGGAAGTACTTCCCCGGCTACATCCTGGTTCGGATGGAGCTCACAGACGAGACCTGGCACACCGTGCGCGGGACTCCGAAGATTACAGGCTTCGTGGGCGGTGATCAGAAACCACCGCCCATCTCGGACGAAGAAGTGGCCCGAATGACGCAGCAGATTCGGGACGGCGCGGAGAAGCCGAAACCGAAGATCCTCTTCGAAGAGGGAGAGAATGTGCGCGTCGTGAACGGCCCGTTCGCGAACTTCTCTGGTTTCGTCGACGAGGTGATGTCCGAGAAGGAGAAGTTGCGGGTCATGGTTCATGTATTCGGGCGCGCCACACCGGTGGTGCTCGATTACACCAATGTCGAGAAGTCCTGAGGAGCATTTGTGGCCAAGAAAGTCGTAGCCATCGTGAAATTGCAGTGCCCCGCTGGGCAGGCGAATCCGTCGCCGCCGGTCGGGCCCGCACTGGGTCAGCACGGTGTCAACATCATGGAGTTCTGCAAGACGTTCAACGCGCGCACGCAGGACAAGGCGGGTTTGATCATCCCCGCTGTGGTGACCATCTACGCGGACCGGAGCTTCACCTTCGAGTTGAAGACTCCGCCCGCGGCCGTACTTCTCAAGCGGGCCGCCAAGATCGCGAAGGGATCGGGTGAGCCCCATCGCGAGAAGGTGGGGAGTGTGACATCGAGTCAGGTGCGCGAGATCGCAGAGATGAAGGCGCCCGACCTGAACGCCCATGACGTCGAGATGGCGATGCGTATCATCGCCGGCACCGCGCGCTCAATGGGCATTGATGTCGTGGAGGGCTGACGACGGTGGGTAAACCGAGCAAGAAGTACCGAGTAGCGGCCGAGACAATCGACGCGACGCGGAGCTACGGCCTCGAGGATGGAATCGGGCTCCTGTGCGCCGCGGAATCCCGGAAGTACGACGAGAGCGTGGACATCGCGATCAACCTCGGTGTCGATCCGAAGCACGCCGATCAGATGGTTCGCGGTGCGATCGTCCTGCCCCACGGAACGGGAAAGTCGATCCGGGTTCTGGTGTTTGCGAAGGGCGCCAAGGAAAAAGAAGCCCAGGAAGCCGGAGCGGATTACGTCGGCGGCGAAGACCTGGCCAAGAAGATCCAGAGCGAGGGCTGGCTGGAGTTCGAGCGGGTGATTGCAACGCCCGACATGATGAGCGTCGTCGGGCGGCTCGGAAAGGTGCTTGGGCCGCGCGGCCTGATGCCGAATCCGAAGCTCGGGACCGTCACGATGGACGTCGCGCAGGCGGTCGGCGACCAGAAGGCCGGCAAGGTGGAGTATCGCGTCGACAAGACGGGGATCGTCCACACCTCGATTGGCAAGAAGTCCTTCGAACCGAGTCAACTGCTGGAGAACGCGCAGGCGCTGCTCGATGCGATCATCAAGGCGAAGCCCGCTGCGAGCAAGGGTGTCTATCTCAAGAAGATTTCAGTTTCGACCACGATGGGTCCGGGTGTACGGATCGATCCGGTGAGTGTTACGAGCAAGGCGGCCTGACAGATCCCGATGTTCCTGGGCGTCCACCGGTGCGGTGACCCCGAACGTCTGCAAGGAGTGAGTGAGCGGTGCTGACACGAACGCAGAAAGAAGAACAGGTATCCGAGCTGAATGAAAAATTCAGCCGGGCCAAGAGCGTCTACGTCGCTGATTACCGGGGTTTGAATGTGGCTGCGGCCGACAACCTTCGTCAGCGGATCCGGAAGGGAGGCGCTGGTGATTTCGAATACCGGGTTGCCAAGAATTCGGTTTTGCGGCGCGCGTCGGCGGATTCGGACGTGGCGGGCCTCGTCAGCCACTTCGAGGGGCCGACCGCGGTAGCGATTTCTTTTAGCGATCCGGTGGGCCTGGCCAAGGTCCTGTCGGATTTTGCGAAGGACCACGAGGTCTTCGAAATCAAGGGAGGCGTGGTCGACGGCGAAGTCATCGACACCGCGCAGATCGCAGCACTCGCGATGTTGCCGTCGATGGACGCGCTGCGCGGAATGATCATCGGCTTACTACAGGCGTCCGCGACGAAGCTGGTTCGGTTGATCGCGGAGCCCGGCGCACAGTTGGCGCGTCTGGTCGAGGCTCGCAGGGCGCAGCAAGAGGAAAGTTGAATATCGCGATTTCAGACGGGGCGTGCTGACGGCGCTCTGACGGATGGGCGTTGCCCATCTGTCGAATCATCATCCGGCGGGAATGAATCCGCCAGCACCGCCCGAAAGGACTCGGGCGAATTGATAAGGGTTGAAATGACATGGCCGATCTAAACCAAATCGCTGAATCGCTTTCGAGCCTCACCATCATGGAGGCAGCCGATCTCGCCAAACTTCTCGAAGAGAAGTGGGGCGTTTCGGCGGCCGCGCCGGTTGTCGTTGCCGCCGCAGCGGGACCTGGGGGCGGAGAGGCTGCCGTCGAGAAGGACGAGTTCGATGCCGTGCTGATCGGTATTGGCGACAAGAAGATCCAGGTGATCAAGGAAGTCCGCGCGATCACCAGCCTTGGCCTCAAGGAAGCCAAGGAGTTGGTGGAGAGCGCGCCGAAGGCGATCAAGGAAGGAATTACGAAAGACGAGGCACAAAAGATCAAAGAGAAGATCGAGGGAGCCGGCGGCCAGGTCGACATCAAGTAGGCCAGGCGAGAAAACAGGGGCGCGTGCGTCGGCTTTGCTGACGTACGCAGCGGTTCAACTGCAATTCGAATCATATTATGGCGAGGCGAAACGTGAATCAAGTTGCGTTTTCCGAGAATCTGCCGCGAATCCGTAAGGGCTACTCCAAGATCCCCGCGGTCCTGGAAATTCCGGATCTCATCCAGATTCAGAAGCAAACCTTCCAGCGCTTTCTACAGACCCGTGTCGAGATGGAAAAGCGCGAGAACGTCGGCCTACAGGCGGTGTTCAACTCGGTCTTCCCGATCAAGGACTTCAACGACTCTGCGTCGCTCGAGTTCGTGGGTTACACCCTCGAAGAGCCGAAGTACGATGTCCAGGATTGCCTTGCGCGTGGCATGACCTACGCGGCGCCGTTCAAGGTGACGATTCGACTCGTCGCCTGGGACGAGAGCGGAGGTTCGCAGGCGATCCGAGATGTGAAGGAGCAGGAGGTTTATTTCGGGGAAATCCCCGTGATGACCGAGCAGGGAACCTTCATCATCAACGGAACGGAGCGCGTCGTCGTTTCCCAGCTGCATCGCTCGCCCGGCATCTTCTACGACACGTCGATTTCGACGACGGTCAGCGCGAGCGGCAAGAAGATCTACGCCTGTCGCATCATCCCGTACCGGGGATCGTGGCTCGACCTCGAGTTCGACCACAAGGGTCTCTTGTTCGCCCGGATCGATCGGCGGCGAAAGATCCACGTCACCGTCCTCCTCAAGGCCCTCGGTTATTCGCCTGAGGAGCTGCTCGCCTACTTCTATGAATCGGAGATGATTCGGATCGAGGGCAAGAAGATCATGAAGAGCGTTGTTCCCGGCCTTCTGGTCGGACAGCGCTGCACGCGGGAAATCCGTGACGACGACGGAAACATTCTCGTACGCAAGGATCGGAAGATCACCACTGCGGGGATGCGCAAGATCAACGAGGCCGGCTTGAAGTGGATCCAGGTCGGCATCGAGGACCTGATTCGATTGGATGCGGTCAAGCGCGTGGCGCCGGTGGACATCGTCGACGAAACGACGGGCGAAGTGCTCCTCGAGTGCAACGAGGAGCTAACGGAAGCCCACCTCGAAGAGTTCAAGGTGCGGGGGATCGCCGAGTTTCCGCTCCTCTATCTCGATCCCCTCACCTCCGGAATGGCGCTGCGCGACACGCTGAGCGCGGACAAGACGTTGTCGACGGACGAAGCCGTCATCGAGATCTACCGGCGCCTGCGGCCCGGCGATCCGCCGACCCTCGATACCGCCACGAATCTCTTCAACAACCTGTTCTTCAACGCGGAGCGCTACGACCTTTCGCGCGTGGGCCGTTTGAAGGTCAACCACAAGCTCGCGCACGACCCGAGCGAGCGGGTCGAGTTCCGACCGCAGGGGAGTCAAGGGCATCACCGAAGAAATCGCCCTGGCTGACCTGCCGACCCTGCAGAGGGAAGACATTCTTGCGGCCGTCAAATACCTGGTGGACCTCAAGAATGGCGCCGATCCCACGAAGCGGGTCGACGACATCGACCACCTCGGTAACCGGCGCGTCCGGGTCGTCGGCGAACTGCTCGAGAATCAATACCGGATCGGCCTGGTGCGGATGGAGCGTGCGATCAAGGAGCGAATGTCGCTCCAGGAGATCGAGACCCTGATGCCGCACGACCTGATCAACTCGAAGCCGGTGTCAGCGGTCATCAAGGAATTCTTCGGGTCGAGTCAGCTTTCACAGTTCATGGACCAGACCAACCCGCTCTCTGCGGTAACCCATAAGCGGCGACTGTCGGCGCTCGGGCCGGGCGGTTTGACCCGGGAGCGTGCGGGCTTCGAGGTGCGTGACGTGCACCCCACGCATTACGGCCGAATCTGCCCGATCGAAACACCGGAAGGACCGAATATCGGACTGATCGCCTCGCTTTCGACGTTTGCGCGGGTGAACGACCTCGGCTTCATCGAGACTCCCTATCGCACGGTGAAGGATGGGACGGTTTCCAACGACGTGAAGTACCTCTCCGCGCTGGATGAGGAGAATCTGTCCATCGCTCAGGCCAATGCTCCGATGGACGCGGACGGTCGTTACACCCGAGATGCTGTGATGGTGAGGAAGGGCGGGGACTCCGTCCTGATTCCACCCGCCGAAGTGCAGATGATGGACGTTTCTCCGAACCAGCTCGTGTCCGTGGCCGCCTCCCTGATTCCATTCCTCGAAAACGATGATGCGAATCGCGCTCTGATGGGTTCGAACATGCAGCGTCAGGCTGTTCCGCTGATGCGCGCCACGGCACCGCTCGTGGGAACCGGAATCGAAGCGGTCGTCGCGCGCGACTCGGGAGTCACGGTCGTCGCGAAGCGAGATGGTGTCGTGGAGTCTGTTGATGCGGCTCGAATCGTCATCAAACCCGATGAGGACGACGGTGCGGGCTCGAACATCGACATCATCAATCTGATCAAATACCAGCGTTCCAACCAGAACACCTGCATCAACCAGAAGCCCATCGTGAAGCGCGGTGACCAAGTCAAGAAGGGGCAGGTGATCGCGGATGGGCCGGCGACCGACAACGGCGAATTGGCGCTCGGGCGCAACGTCATGGTCGCCTTCATGCCCTGGGCTGGGTACAACTTCGAGGACTCCATCCTGATTTCCGAGCGGGTGGTCAAGGACGATTCCTACACCTCCATTCACATCGAGGAGTACGAGTCGGTTGCACGCGACACGAAGCTCGGAAAGGAGGAGATCACCCGCGACATTCCCAACGTCGGCGAAGAGGCCCTGAAGGATCTCGACGAGTCCGGCATCGTCCGGATCGGAGCCGAGGTCAAATCCGACGACGTTCTGGTCGGGAAGATCACGCCGAAGGGTGAAACCCAGCTTTCGCCGGAAGAGCGTCTCCTGCGGGCGATCTTCGGCGAAAAAGCCGGCGACGTCCGGGATACTTCTCTGAGATTGCCGCCGGGTGTGAGTGGGACCGTGATCGGCGCTCAGGTCTTTTCCCGCCGTGGTGTCGAAAAAGACGAGCGCGCGCAGGCGATCGAGGAATTGGATATTGAGCGGCTTCGGAAGGATCAGGAAGACGAGGCCCGCATCATCCGTGACAGCGTCATGCGCAAGATTCGGGAACTGGTCGTCGGGAAGAAGGCTGCGAATCGCGTTGGTGATGATCGCCACGATGTCACCTGGATCGAGGCCAAGGGGATCATCACGGATGCCATCCTGGACGAAATTCCGACGCGGCGCTGGCGCGACATCCAACTCGTCGATGCCCGCGTTCAGGGACAGGTAGACCGGCTCTACCAAGGAGCCGACGACCAGGCGGCAGTCATCAAGGCGGTCTTCGACGAAAAGATCGCGCGTCTGAAGCGGGGCGATGAACTTCCGCCGGGCGTGTTCAAGATGGTCAAGGTCTATCTCGCCATCAAACGGAAACTGTCCGTCGGCGACAAGATGGCTGGGCGTCACGGCAATAAGGGTGTGATCTCGCGGATCCTTCCGGAAGAGGACATGCCCTACATGGCCGACGGAACGCCCGTCGACATCGTTCTCAATCCGCTCGGCGTGCCGTCGCGCATGAATGTGGGACAGGTCCTGGAAACCCATCTGGGCTGGGCGGCGCATGGTCTCGGAGCGCGTTTGGAGGAATTGCTCACCGATTATCGGGAATGTCGAAATTGGAGCTCTGCGAGAACGCCTGAAGGAAGTCTACGGAGACGAGCGAATCTCGAAGGGACTCGACGAAGCCGACGACGATGCGATCGTGGCCCTCGCGCAGGATGCTCGAAATGGGCGTCCACCTCGCGACGTCGGTCTTCGATGGAGCGAGCGAAGACGAAGTTCGCGCTGAGCTCGATCGGGCCGGGCCTTCCCTCTCAGCGGCCAGACGGTGCTCTTCGACGGGCGGACTGGTGAGCCCTTTGATATGGATGTGACGGTTGGCGTTCTCTACATCATGAAGCTCCACCATCTCGCTGCGGACAAAATCCACTCGCGGAGTATCGGGACCCTACAGCCTCGTCACCCAGCAGCCTCTGGGTGGCAAGGCGCAGTTTGGTGGCCAGCGCCTCGGTGAGATGGAGGTGTGGGCGATGGAAGCCTATGGGAGCCGCCTTTGCGCTGCAGGAGTTCTTGACCGTGAAGTCCGACGACGTGCTCGGCCGAACTCGGATCTACGAGTCGATCGTCAAGGGCGAAAATGTGCTCGAACCCGGATTGCCCGAGAGCTTCAATGTTCTTGTGAAGGAACTACAGGCACTCGGCCTCGACATCGAATTGATGGAAGACAAGAACTAGAACGCGATTCGGGGCGGAGCGACGCGCCGCCCTGGAATCGCAACGCGGGGTTTGATCCCGCCTATCGCTGGGGGAGCCGCTTTGCGCGATCTCTACAATTTGTTCGAAAAGCCCAACGATCCGTTGGCGTTCAACGCGCTCCGGATTTCAATTGCGTCACCCGAAAAGATTCGGGAGTGGTCGTTCGGCGAAGTCAAGAAGCCAGAGACGATCAACTACCGGACCTTCAAGCCGGAACGCGACGGGCTCTTTTGCGCCAAGATCTTCGGTCCCGTAAAGGATTACGAGTGTAATTGCGGGAAGTACAAGCGCATGAAGCACCGTGGTGTCGTATGTGAGAAGTGCGGCGTCGAGGTGATCCAATCCAAGGTGCGGCGCGAGCGAATGGGGCACATCACACTGGCGACCCCGGTGGCGCACATCTGGTTCCTGAAGTCGCTGCCCTCCCGCATTGGAAACATTCTCGAGATCTCGCTGCGCGACATCGAGAAGGTTCTCTATTTCGAGTCGTTCATCGTCATCGATCCGGGTGAGACCGAGCTCGCTTTCGGTGAACTCCTCAACGACGAGATGCTCGCCGAGGCCAAGGAGAAGTGGGGGCGGGAAGCATTCGAGATCGGCATCGGCGCCGAAGCCGTTCGTGAAATGCTCGCAAAGCTGAACGTCGAAGAAGAATGCAAGAGGCTTCGTGTCGAGATGCGCGAGGCGACCAGCGAAGCCAAGCGCAAGAAGGTCTCCAAGCGCCTCAAGGTGCTCGACGCCTTCCGCGAGTCTGGCAATAAGCCCGAACACATGATCCTGGAGATCATCCCGGTGATTCCGCCGGACCTCCGCCCTCTCGTACCACTGGATGGTGGCCGATTCGCGACCAGCGATCTGAACGATCTTTATCGGCGCGTGATCAATCGCAACAACCGGCTCAAGCGTCTCCAAGAACTCAACGCTCCCGAGGTGATCATCCGCAACGAGAAGCGGATGCTCCAGGAGTCCGTTGATGCGCTCTTCGACAACGGCCGCCGCGGTCGCGTAATCACGGGTCCGAGCAAGCGACCGCTCAAGTCGCTATCCGACATGCTGAAGGGCAAAACCGGCCGATTCCGCCAGAACCTGCTCGGAAAACGTGTCGACTATTCGGGGCGTTCGGTCATCGTGATCGGGCCCGAATTGCGCCTGCATCAGTGCGGACTCCCGAGCAAGATGGCGCTCGAGCTCTTCAAGCCGTTCATCTATTCCAAACTCGAGCAACGCGGCTATGTGACCACCATCAAAGCCGCGAAGAAGATGGTCGAGAAGGAGCATCCCGAAGTCTGGGACCTTCTCGCCGAGGTCATCCAGGAACACCCCGGTGCTGCTCAACCGCGCACCGACGTTGCATCGACTCGGGATCCAGGCCTTTGAGCCGATCCTGATCGACGGCAAGGCGATCCAGCTCCACCCACTGGTCTGCGCGGCCTTCAACGCGGACTTCGACGGTGACCAGATGGCGGTTCACATACCGCTCAGTGTCGAAGCCCAGATGGCAGCGCGCGTCTTGATGATGTCGACCAACAACATCCTCAGCCCCGCGACCGGACGTCCGATCATCGGCCCGAGCCAGGACATCGTGCTCGGCTGTTACTACATGACACGCGAGGGTAGGGGCGTCTCGGGTGCCGGGATGCGTTTTTCCAATCCGGAAGAGGTTCGGATCGCTTACGACGCCGGAGTCGTTGGTCTGCTGTCCGCGATCCAGGTGCGCTTGGACGGCGAAGTGGTCCAGACAACCACGGGTCGAATCCTGCTCAAGGAGATCGTGCCCGACGAGATTCCCTTCGAACTGATCAATCAAGTGATGGACAAGAAGGCGTTGGGTGAACTCATCGATCAGGCGTACCGGAGACTGGGCAACAAGGCGACGGTGATCCTGGCCGACCGCCTTCGCAGCCTGGGTTACAAGCACGCCACCAAAGCGGGAATCTCGATCTGCATCGATGACATGCAGATTCCGAAGGACAAGCAGAAGCTCATCGATGGCGCGAACAAGCAGGTTGGTCTGATCGAGGAGCAGTACCAGGAGGGCTTGATCACCGACGGCGAGCGCTACAACAAGGTGATCGACATCTGGGCGAATGCAACCGAGGAAATTGCGGATCAGATGTTGAAGGGGCTTGGTACCGAGTTGGTCCGCGATGAAGAGGGGGTCGACCAGGAGGTTCCGAGCTTCAATTCCATCTACATGATGGCCGACTCGGGATCCCGAGGCTCCGCTCAGCAGATGCGTCAGCTGGCCGGGATGCGGGGTTTGATGGCCAAACCCTCTGGAGAAATCATCGAGACGCCGATTACCTCGAACTTCCGCGAGGGTCTCTCGGTACTGCAGTATTTCATTTCGACCCACGGTGCGCGCAAGGGCCTGGCGGACACGGCGCTCAAGACTGCGAACTCGGGCTACCTCACCCGGCGCCTCGTCGACGTCTCGCAGGACATGATCGTTCGCGAGATCGACTGCGGGACGACGGACGGAATCGAGACAGGCCCGCTGGTCGAGGGGGGCGAGATCATCGAGCTGATCGGCGAGCGCATTCTCGGCCGTGTAGCGCTGGAGGACGTTCGCGACCCGATCACCGACGCCGTGCTGGTCGAAGCTGGAGCGGAATTCG
>PVMK01134819.1_pt1 | contig 26793 bp, 29 predicted proteins | sample 1853481 | NCBI WGS metagenome assembly PVMK01 (sample SAMN08533507, study PRJNA380276) | Marine sediment metagenome, whole genome shotgun sequencing project. | reverse complement strand
TCGGTGCGGCTACTGCATGCCCCGAGAGGTGTACGACGATCGAGGTACTCGTGATCGTTGTACACCTCTCGGGGCATGCAGTAGCCGCACCGAAAGCTGCACCGGGCGGTGACCGAGATACGGAGATGGCGCATTGGGCGCTTGAGCTTGTCAGTGGCCATCCGTGAACGGTGCTCCCAATCGATGCGTTCGGTCACGTACCCAGGGAGAGAAACTCACTTCTTGTGCGGGCGTCCGAGCGGAATGTGCCGCGCATTGCGCTGGTAACCATGCTCGACTCCTGCTTCTGGACGCCTCGCATCATCATGCAGAGATGCTTCCCCTCCATCACCACAGGAACGCCGTGTGGGTCAAGGATCTCCTCCATTGCGTCTGCGACCTGATTCCAGCGTCGCCCCTATACCTGGAGTCTGCGGGCGAATACATCAACGCCCCTCGCGATCTGGGACAGCCCGACGATCTCCCCTTTGGGCAGGTACCCGACCGTTGCCTTTCCAAAGAAGGGCAGCATGTGGTGCTCGCACATCGAGTAGTACTCGACATCGCGGACGACGACCATCTCCTCTGCTCCTTCAGCGTCAAAGATCGCGTCGTTGACGACATCTGCAACCGATGTGCTGTAGCCGCTTGTCAGAAAGTCCATTGCCTTGGCGACGCGAAGCGGAGTTCGTTGGAGGCCTTCACGCTCGGGATCCTCGCCTATCTCGACAAGCTGGTCACGCACGATCGCCTCAAGCCGGGGTGCGTACACACCTTCGACATCATCGAAGTCTGGAAGGGCGCGTGTTGTATATGGGGTGGAAAGCCTGATAGCCATGCTGGGGGTGACCTCCGGGTTTTCAGCATCTATGGATTGGGATATTTCGGTGGTTGTCCTGCCTGAGACAGGATGGACATGGCGTGGTGCGACCTCGGACACGGGACGCGCTATGTAGGCCTCCGCCTCCAATGCGACTTTGTGGGTCGACACACGCGACGCGGCCATCTCGGATGACATCGTCGATGCGGTGAACTACCGCACGATTACCAAGACGATCATCGGCCATATTGAGCAGGGTGAACCGATGCTCGTCGAACGGTTGGTGAGCGAGATCGCTGATATCTGTCTGTACGACGAGCGGGTCCAGCAGGTCGACGTGACCGTCGAGAAGCCCGGCGCGCTCAGGCATGCACGATCTGTTGGGATTACGATCACGCGTTCGCGTGTTGATCAGGGGGCGTAGGAGGAGGGCATATGCCAGTTGAAACACCGGCCGTTGAGGCCGTAATACTCGCCGGATCGAACATCGAGAAGGAACGGTGTCTACCCGAATCCATCCGGAAGCTTCGGCGTCAACCGGACATCACCGTCCGAGCTGTGAGCACCTGTTATGAAAGCGAGGCCGTGGGGGGTTCTTCAGATGCACCCGACTTCTTCAACGCCGCGATTCTCGTAACGACCACTCTCGACCCTGAGACACTGCGCGACCGGCTGCACCAGATCGAGGACGAACTCGGACGAGTACGAACGGACGATCCGAATGCGCCTCGAACCGCAGATCTCGACATCATCTACTACGCGGACCTGGCCAAGGACTACGACGGATGGTCGATTCCGGATCCCGCTGCCGAGGCGGAGGCCTACATAGCGCGTCCCGTGTCCGAGGTCGCACCACGCCGTGTCCATCCTGTCTCAGGCAGGACAACCACCGAAATATCCCAATCCATTGATGCTGAAAACCCGGAGGTCACCCCCAGCATGTCTATCAGACTTTCCACCCCATATACGACACGCGCCCTTCCAGACTTCGATGATGTCGAAGGTGTATACGCACCGCGACTTGAGGCGATCGTGCGCGACCAGCTCGTCGAGATAGGCGAGGATCCCGAGCGTGAAGGCCTCCAACGAACTCCGCTTCGCGTCGCCAAGGCAATGGACTTCCTGACGAGCGGCTACAGCACATCGGTTGCAGATGTCGTCAATGACGCGATCTTTGATGCTGAAGGAGCGGAGGAGATGGTCGTCGTGCGCGATGTCGAGTACTACTCGATGTGTGAGCACCACATGCTTCCCTTCTTCGGAAAGGCAACGGTCGGGTACCTGCCCAAAGGTGAGATCATCGGGCTGTCCAAGATCGCGAGGATCGTTGACGTCTTCGCCAGGAGGCTGCAGGTACAGGAGCGACTTACCAACCAGGTCGCAGACGCAATGGAGGAGATCCTCGACCCGCACGGCGTTGGTGTGGTGATGGAGGGGAAGCATCTCTGCATGATGATGCGAGGTGTCCAAAAGCAGGAATCGAGCATGGTTACCAGCGCAATGCGCGGAACGTTCCGCTCGGACGCCCGCACTAGAAGTGAATTCCTCTCCCTGGTTACGTGACCCAATGCACCGATTGGGAGTACCGTTCACGGATGGTCACTGACAAGTTCAAGCGCCCAATGCGCGATCTTCGTATCTCGGTTACCGACCGGTGCAGCTTTCGGTGCGGCTACTGCATGCCACGCGAGGTGTACGACGATCACGAGTATCTTGATCGGTCCTCGATTCTCAGCTATGGCGAGATTCGGCGAATCACCAGGCTCGCGACCGATCTCGGTGTGCGAAAGGTGCGTTTGACGGGAGGCGAGCCGCTGCTTCGCACCAAAGTTCACAGACTCGTTGAGATGATCTCGGACCTCGACGAGGTTGAGGATCTCGCAATGACGACGAACGCGCTTCTCCTTGCCCGCGAGGCTGAGCGATTGAAGGAGGCTGGCCTCGACCGCGTGACGGTGAGCCTTGATGCCCTCGATGATGAGCTCTTTCGCAAGATGATCGACACCGATGTACCCGTTGCGACCGTGCTCGACGCGATCGATGTCGCGAGTGAGGCGGGCTTGGAGCCGATCAAGATCAACACGGTGGTCCGTCGTGGTTGGAACGAGGGCGAGATCATCCCGCTGCTGGAACGTTTCCGTGGAACGGGCCACACTGTCAGGTTCATCGAGTTCATGGATGTCGGGACCCTGAACTCATGGAACCTCGAGGAGGTCGTGCCATCCGCTGAACTCGTTGAGATGATCGCACAGAGATGGGACATCGAACCCGCCGAATCGAATTACCGGGGTGAGGTGGCAAGTAGATACCGTTTCACCGATGGGGGTGGCGAGGTTGGATTTATCTCATCCGTATCCGCACCTTTCTGTGGCGACTGTACGAGGCTCCGTCTCTCGGCAGAGGGCAAGATCTACACCTGTCTCTTCGGTTCCGACGGCACCGATCTCCTGACACCCTTGCGCTCGGACGCGTCCGATGAGGAGATCCGTGCTCTCATGGAACAGACCTGGATCAAGCGGGACGACCGCTACTCCGAACTCCGCGGTGGTACACCGCTCGCAGCGCCCAAAGTCGAAATGAGCTACATCGGCGGTTAGAGACAGTTCTCTCCCCTCCTCGGTGTTGCTTTTCGGGAGAGATGGCCCGAGAGAAGTGAGGGTCAGAGGGGCGAATCTCGCTTCAGATCGTTTCCGGGAGATCGGAAGTCTTGAATCCGGGTCGGGAATCTGACACGGTGGCTCCATGGATCCCGCAACCACTTTCTTGGTCTACGCCGTCGGCACGCTCTGTCTCTGGCTGGTGGGAACGACTGTGCGCCCAGCCGTCGAAGCGGTATCGCGGATCGGAACGCTGCTGCCCGGGGGAAGACGGCTCACTGTTGTCCTGGTCTCGATGGTTCTGATGTTCGGAATGGCAAGAGTGACGGCAGCCAGTGGCAGCGTTGGCCCAGCCAGCCAACGCGTGGAGCGGATGGTGGATGTCTCTGGATCCGCGTCACCAGAGGACGAGGATGTTCTGACCGGCGTCCGTGAGATCGTGCCGACCCTCAGCACCCACACCGTGGTCAAGGGGGATTCCCTCTGGAAGATCGCTCGGATGGTTCTGTCGAGCAACGGTTCGAATCCAGGCGGTTCGGAGATTTCGAACCTATGGCGTTCGATCTACGACATGAACGAGGCGCTCATCGGCAAGGACCCCAATCTGATCCACCCGGGCCAGGTTCTCCAGCTACCCGGAAGGTGACCATGGAATCCGAAGAGTTCGAGCAGATCCCGTGGGCAAGCCTTGTTGCTGAGCAACGTGAAGGAGTCGATCGGAGGATCTACCTTGCGGTCGGAGTCGTCGGACTGCTTGTGGCGGTCGTCTTCGGCATGCGCCTCTTCTCCGGAGGATCCCAACCGACGCCTCCACAGGCAGTTGCGATCGAGCCGCCCACCACGGCCCCTCGCGGGGACGATTCCTCCCTCCCCTCCACAGATATCCATGGTCGTTGCCGAATCCGACCTGCGTGTTGACACGCCCGGGACTGCCCAAGGCGTCGATCAGCTCGTACTGACCACAGCCGAATGGTTCGTGATCGATTGGTTCACACGTGACGGCTCGCAAGAAACCGTTCGCTCGATCAAGTCGGCACTGTCTCCTGCCCTTGCAATCGACACGATTCCGCACGAGACCGATGGCGAAACTGTGACGTTCGTTGAGTGGGCGAAGACAGTCGATGCACAGGTCACGGCCGACAGCTTCGAAGTCACGATCGCCTACAGGGCGATCAGGGAGACTGACGACGGGTTCGTTCGCGATCCTGTGGAGACGGTGAACTTGTCGATCGAGAAGCAGGAATCGGGCCTCATCGTGACCGCACTGCCCTCGGGCAGCTGAGAACGCGACGCAATCTCAGGCGAAGGCCTCCTCGAGGACAGCAACTACCTCTGGCACGATGGCATCCCATGCTGCGCTGTCGGTTCGCGTCACAGTCACGAAGTCTGCTGTCATGAATACAGACTTGACGCCGTCGATGTCGAACAACGGAGCGATCCGCTCGTCAGCATCTTCCGGGCCTGCTGCAGTCGCGGTCTCGCCGACAGGTGCGCCGACGTTGAATTTCATCGCTCGCGGGTTAGGCGTACTCTCCACTGTGATGCTCATCGCGATCCTTCTCTCGTTAACGCCCAATCGTAGCGGTGGCGTGCTGTGATGCTCGGAGCTGACGTCGGCGGAACCTTCACCGATCTCGTCCTCGTCGTGGATGGCTCGGTCAGCATCGCGAAGATCCCCACCTCAACTCATCAAGAGGACGCGATCGCAGCCGGTATCGATGAACTCGCAGGCGAATCGTCCATCGACGTCTTCGTCCACGGTACGACGATTGCAACGAACGCCCTCCTGGAGCGCAAGGGTGCTCGGACCGTCCTGGTGACGGATGCTGGGTTCGAGGACATCATCGAGATTGCAAGACAGGACAGACCGACGCTTTATGACCCCTACGCAGACCGGTCACCGCCACTGGTTGACCGGTCGATGCGCATCGGTATCGACGAAGAACTGTCTGCCGAGATCCCAGCGGCTGAGGCGATTGCTGTTGCTCTTGTCAACGGACACGTGGACAGAGATCGTGAGCAGAGACTCGCGTCTGGTATCTCGTCATCTCGTCCTGATGTCCCCGTCAGCGTCTCTTCTGTGGTCGCTGGTGAGTTCCGGGAGTATGAGCGGATTTCGACAACCGTTCTCAACGCATATCTCACACCGATCACCGCCACCTACCTCAAGGCGCTCGACCAGCGACTCGTCGCATCTGGGACCGTGGGAAGTCTTGGCATCATGCGGTCCTCGGGTGGCTTGATGGATGTGCGCGACGCATCGGAGCTGCCAGCTGCGGTACTCCTGTCTGGGCCGGCCGGCGGTGTCGTGGCCGCGGCAGCGTTTTCGGACGAACTTGGCCACGATCGTGTCGTGTCGTTTGACATGGGAGGGACCTCGACGGACGTGTGCCGTATCGAGAACGGTGTCATCGAGGTTTCTCATGAGCGCAGCATCGACGGATACGCGTGCCGTCTTCCGTCTGTCGGAGTCCACACGGTGGGTGCCGGCGGAGGATCGATCGCGTGGATCGATGCAGGTGGTGCGATGCGAGTCGGGCCACAGAGCGCCGGTGCGAATCCCGGCCCGGCTTGCTACGGCCATGGGGGAACCGAGCCGACTGTCACCGATGCCAACGTCGTTCTTGGCCGCATTGCGCCTGAGACAAAGCTCGGCGGGAGGCTCGGACTCGACCGGGACACGGCCGAGGAAGCCGTGAAAGGGCTCGGAGATCGGCTCGGGATGTCGATGATCGACACGGCGCTCGGGATCGTGCGCATCGCAGAGGAGGTCATGACCGGTGCGATCAGGACGGTGTCTGTTGAACAGGGGAGCGACCCAAGGGGAGCACATCTTGTTGGCTTTGGGGGAGCTGGCGGACTTCACGCCACGTCCCTTGCTCGCTTACTTGGGATGGCTGGTGTCGTTATCCCGCCTTATGGAGGCGTCTTCTCAGCGATCGGTCTCCTCCTAGCCCCACCGAGATCCGATGCTGCGCGTGCCGTTCTCGTGAGCAGTGGCGATTTCGCTCCCATCCGCGACGCGGCGGATGAGATGAGCCTTGAGATTCGTGACGCCCTCTCTCGGGCTGGCTTTGATGACGTGGAGATCACGTTCTGGGTTGACGCGAGGTATCTGGGACAGGCACACGAGATCACGGTTGCGTGGCGTCCCGGGGAGGGACTGGCCGAGATTCGGCATCGTTTCGATGATATGCATCGGGTGAGGAATGGATTCGATCGGCCTGACGACACGATCGAGATAGTTGCTGTGAGAGGAATCGGTCTCGCCGCTCCTGCGCTGAGGATCGAAGATGTTGCCAGATGGGAAGCGTCAACGCCTCGCTCGGACCGCCGGCGCGACATCAGAGCTGAATCAGGCACAGTGTCCGCGCTTGTAGTGGATCGAGCCGCGCTTGTCGTGGGCGATGTGATCGAGGGGCCGGCGATTGTCGAGGAGATTGAGTCAACCACGTACCTTGCTCCAGGCGATAGGGCCGTTGTACTTGCCTCCGGAGCGCTTCAGGTGACATGGTGACCATCGACCAGATCGCGCTCGAGGTCATGCGGAACCAGATGGCCAGCATTGCAGAGGACATGGGAGTTGTTCTGCGCCTCACTGCATTCTCACCGAACATCAAAGAGCGCGCCGACTGCTCGGCCGCGGTGTTCACGCCTGAGGGCGAGATGCTTGCCCAGGCAGAACACATCCCGGTTCATCTCGGCTCGATGCCGGCATCTGTGGCGGCAGTCATCGAGCGCTTCGGCACCGAGCCTGAGCCGAGTACCCAGTACGCTGTGAACGACCCATTCCATGGGGGAACGCATCTCAACGATCTCACCCTCGTCCGGCCAGTGCATGTTGGGAATCGTCTCGTCGCCTGGGTCGGCAACAGAGCTCATCACGCCGACGTAGGAGGCGAGGCGCCTGGATCGATGCCTGCCCACGCCACGCGCGTTGAGCAGGAGGGGATCGTCGTGGCGCCGATGGTGGCGGTTCGTGATTCGGCGTGGAGCGACGAATTCATCGAGCCGTTCCTCGCCGCAACGCGTACGCCGACGGAACGAAGGGGTGATCTTGCTGCCCAGCTTGGTGCGAATGAAGCCGGGGCCATCCGACTTGGGGCGCTGGTTGAACGATACGGTGCTGACACCCACAGGTCAATGTCGAAGGCGCTCATGGCATATGGTGAGCGACGGATGCGCTCGGCGATAGCAGCTCTGCCCGACGGATCCGCATCATTCACGGATCATATGGAATGGAAGGGTGCACTTGTTCCGATCGTGGCGACGATCACTGTAAGTGGTGATGAACTGACGGCTGATCTGACTGAATCGGCGGATCAGGTGCAGGGCAACATCAACGCTGTTCGTGCGGTGACGGCCTCTTGTCTCTCGTATGCGGTTCGAGTCGCGACGGATCCATCGATCCCGGCAACGGGTGGTGCCCACAGACCGCTACACCTCTTGACGCGACCCAGCTCGATTGTCGACGCCGTGACCCCCGTCGCCGTCGCAGCTGGAAACGTTGAGACTTCGCAACGGATCTCGGACACAATGCTCGGAGCCCTCGCCTCATTCGCACCTGAGAGGGTGCCCGCTGCTGGCCAGGGAACCATGAACAACGTGCTCATCGGCAACGAGACATTCGCGTACTACGAGACGGTGGCGGGTGGGCAGGGTGCCAGGCCGCGGCGTGATGGCCAGTCTGGCATCCAGACAGGCATGACGAACACCAAGAACACACCTATCACGTCACTCGATACGCACTATCCGTTCACCGTCACTCGCTACAAATTGCGCTCCGGAAGCGGAGGTGACGGCCTTTTTCGGGGCGGAGAAGGGATCGAGCGAGGAATCCGTTTCAACGAGAATGCAACCCTGTCCCTAATGGGGGAGCGCAGACTCTCGGCCCCGTGGGGCTTGTCGGGGGGCGATGATGGCGCCGTCGGTGAGGACTGGTTGCTTCACGCCAATGGAGACCGCACGCGCCTTGCTTCCAAATGCACCGTCGAGGTTGAGCCGGGCGACGAGCTCCTGGTGCTCACTCCCGGGGGCGGCGGTTGGGGCGAGAGAACGGACAGGTCCTGAACGTGGGAACCAGTTCTGACCATGTCGACCACGAGGGTCGAGTCATTGACTTCGGCCGTACCGCTGTCGACTACGAACGATTCCGTCCCGGATTTCCTGACAGCTTCTTCGATCGGCTCAGCGAAGAAGGTTGGATCAAGGCCGGCAAGCGGGTACTCGACCTCGGGACCGGTACGGGAACACTCGCCCTCGGGTTCGCGTCGCGCGGTCTCCATGCAACGGGTCTTGACATCGCCCCCGAGTTGCTCGATGTGGCCCGGCAGAAAGCGAGCGACGAAGAACTCGATGTGCGGTTCGTCGAAGGAGAGGCAGAAGCGACAGGTCAGGAGGACAACAGTTTTGACATCGTGAGCGCTGGCCAATGCTGGTGGTGGTTCGACTCCGATGCGGCAATCCGGGAATCCACTCGTGTGCTGGTCCCCGGCGGTCGACTTGTCATCGCCAGCTTCTCGTATCTCCCGATCGCAGGGAATGTCGCTGGACGAACAGAGGACCTGATCCTCGAGCACAATCCGGGATGGCCAAAGGCTGGTTGGAGAGGTGTCCATCCCGAGCATGTCGAGGCCCTCGATCGCGGCGGCTACAGGCACGTCGAGAGTTTCAGCTACACGATCGACATGCCCTTCACCCACGAGGCATGGCGCGGCCGCGTGCGAACGTGCAATGGCGTCGGGTCAGCGCTCAATGCAACCGAGGTCGAACGATTCGATGCAGAGCTTGCGGAACTCCTTGCGCGTGAGTTCCCTGACAACATTGCGGTCCCACACCGTGTGTTCGTGACCAGCGGCGTACGACCGCCACACGAGGGACGACCCTCTCGCGGCGTTACCCTCGACACATGACGCTTATAGATGAGCTCATCGGCCTGCTTGGTCCAGAGAGGGTTCGTCATCATCCCCTCGATCTCCTGGTGTTCTCGAAGGACGCTGGCGTTACGAGCGGGGACGTAGTCGCCGCGGTGCTACCAGAGACAGCCCAGGAGGTCGCGGCCGTTGTTCGGATTGCGCGGCGCTACGAAACGCCGATCGTACCCCGCGGCGCGGGCACAGGACTTGCCGGCGGTGCGGTCCCCGTGAGTCCAGGCCTACTCGTCGTGCTCACGAGGCTCAACGAGATCCACGACGTCGATGAGGTAGGTCTCACCGCTTGGGTCGGTCCAGGGCTCATCAACCTCGATCTCTCGGAGCGACTCGAGCCACTTGGGCTGCATTTCGCACCGGATCCATCATCGCAACAGGCCTGCACCATCGGAGGCAACGTCGGCACCAATGCAGGGGGCCCCCATTGTCTCGCCGATGGGACAACCGTTGCACACATATACGCCGCTGAACTGGTGACGGCCACAGGTGAGATGGTCACCGTGGGAAGTGAGGCGCCGGACCAACCAGGACTTGATCTGCGCGCAGTGGTGGTTGGATCAGAGGGAACACTTGGCATCGTGACAAGGGTCCTCGTCAGACTCACACAGAACGCGCCCGATGTTGCCACGATGCTGATCGGATTTCCATCAATTGAGGACGCCGCCGCTGCAGTGTCGGGTGTCATCGCGTCTGGTCTCATCCCCGCGGCACTCGAGATCATGGATCAACCGATGGTGAAGGCGGTGGAGAACTTCGTGCATGCCGGCTATCCCACTGCTGCCGGAGCAGTGCTCCTCGCCGAAGTGACGGGAACGACTGACACCGTTGCTTCCGGGGTCGATGTGATCCGCTCTGTCTCGGAGAACAACGATGCCATCGAGATCCGGTTGGCCACGGACGCCGATGAGCGCGCATTGCTGTGGAAGGGTCGCAAAGGCGCCTTTGGCGCCGTTGCCCAGGCCGCGCCCGACTACTACCTCCACGACACGGTGGTCCCGCGCACGGCGCTTGTCGAGGTCATGAAGAAGATCTACGAGATCGGCGATCGTTACGACCTCCAGATGCTCAATGTCTTTCACGCAGGGGACGGGAATCTGCATCCACTCGTCGCATTCGATGCGAAAGAACCCGGAATGCTCGATCGGGTGCAGGCCGCTGCGACTGAGATGGTCAGGGTGTCCATCGATGCGGGAGGGTCCCTGTCGGGTGAGCATGGCATTGGACTGGAGAAGCGTGGCCTCATGGACCTTGTCTTCTCAGATATCGACCTCGATGCCCAGGCACGCGTGCGTGAGGCATTCGATGATGCGGGGATGATGAACCCTCACAAAGTGCTTCCTGAGGGTTCCCGCTGCTTCGACGCAATGGGTGTTCGCCTGTGAGCAGTGCAACTCCCTCGTCCATCCCTGACGTTGTGTCGCTCATCGAGGAGGCAAGAAATGACGAGCATCCGTTGTGGTTCACAGGCTCAGGCACGACTCCTGTACCTGATGATCACACAGTCGTGTCGACTAATGGCCTTGCCGGCATTGTCGACTACCGACCCGACGATCTGACGGTCGTTGTCCGTTGCGGCACAACCCTGGCAGAACTCGATGAGGCGCTTCGGGAGCGAGGGCACACGGCGGTCCTGCCAGAGACATCTCCCGAGAGGACCGTTGGCGGTGTCATTGCTTCGGGCGCCTCGGGATATCGGAGGTATCGATTCGGCCCAACAAGGGACAGGGTGATAGGCGTCACGATCGTCACGGGTTACGGCGAAGTGGTGCATGCCGGCGGGCAGCTCGTCAAGAACGTCACCGGCTATGACATTCCTCGCCTTGTGACAGGTTCAAACGGCGCTCTCGGCTTCATTGCGGAGATCGCCCTGAAGCTCTGGCCCGACTCCTCGGCACCGAGAACGATTCCTGTTGAGGATCCAGCGTTGGAGGGAGCCAGCCGCTATCAACCGGTAGCTGTGCTCGAGACCGAGAGCGGTGGTTCCGTCTACATCTCCAATGCCGAGGATCCAGCAAAACAGGAGAAAGCAATCGAGGGCTACAGCTGGCCGAGTCCATTGGAGGAGTCGGTGGTCGTTGCCGTCAACGTGCCCGCGCGCTTCGTGCCTGAAGCAGTCGGTCGTGCGCGCGATCTCGGTGCGGCACGATTCGTTGCACAACACGGCGTAGGTGTGGTGGATGTCGGTTGGGGCACAGTCGATGAAGCGAGGATCGTTGATCTCAGAACTTGGGCCGTATCGATCGGTGGATCGCTGGTCATAAGCAGGCGAGGTCCGCTGAGCGCATCCTTCTCGAGGTGGGGAGAGATCCCATCGACGGCCGCCATTCAGCTCCGTCTCAAGGAACTCTTCGATCCAGATCGCGTCTGTAACCCCGGTGTACTGCCAGGAGGCGTGTGATGGGTTGGGTCACCGATCTCCCTCCAGGACGCGTCGATCTCGATTCCTGCGTTACCTGTGGCCTGTGCCTGCCCGTGTGCCCAACCTATCGACTCACCGGTGATGAAACGGCGTCACCGAGAGGCCGTCTCGCGGCTATCGATGCGGTTGATGAAGGCGTTGCCCAGGTCGACGAGCGATTTGGTGAGATCATCGATTTCTGTCTGCAGTGTCGAGCATGTGAAACAGCCTGTCCCTCTCTCGTGCCGTTCGGACGGATTATCGAGGGCGCAACCGCCGAAGTCAGGGCCCAGACGCCGTCTGTCGAAGGCCGCCTGCGCCGTTTCGCAGTCACAACGGCGCTCAGGACCGCTCCCCTCCTGCGGAGCGGTTCGATCGCGATGGGATTGGCACAACGAATGGGCATCCCGACTCGAGGGCTCCGCACGATTCCGCTGCCGGAGCGCTCAGCCCGTGGTGGAAGCTGGGGATCAGAGGACGGTCGCGGGGCAACACTCTTCATTGGTTGCGTTGCCGATGCGTGGTTCTCCGACATCCACAAGGCAACGATCGAGGTGCTCGTCGCCGCGGGATACAGGGTTGAGGCGCCATCGAGCCAGACCTGCTGCGGGGCACTTGCTGCGCACGATGGATTTGTCGAAGGGGCAGAGAAGATGGCGAAACAGAATCGAACAGCGCTCCGCGACGCAGAAGTGATCGTCGTGGATGTTGCCGGCTGCGGTGCACATCTGAAGGACGATCCCGAGTTCGGCCACAAGGTGCAGGATGTCACTCAGGTCGTGGCGGAAGCCATCGATGACGGCCGTTTACCCGTTCTGCCAGCCAACGGAGAGTTGGTCGCCGTACAGGACCCATGTCATCTCGAGCACGGCCAGGGCATTGTTGAGCAACCTCGCACGGTCCTCTGGGCGGCTGGCTACGACGTTGTCGATGCTGATCGTGGTGGTCTCTGCTGTGGTGCCGCGGGAACATACCTGATCGACCACCCGGACACGAGTGCGGAACTCGGACGAAGAAAGGCCGTTGCGGTCGCCACCACGGGTGCGACCCTCGTGGCGTCCGCCAACGCAGGTTGCGAGATGCAGCTCAGACGTTTCCTTGATGATGGGTACGTTGTCAGACACCCGGTGGAGATCTACGCGAGTAGCCTCGCTGGTGAAGGGCGCGTCGATGACTCCTAGATCACCCAGGTCGAGCATTGCGTAGCTCTGAACGCTGATCCTCGTCAGAGGCTGTAGACCCAGATGCCGCTTGGAAAGACGTCGCACCTTGCGCGTCGTGCGGCCTGGGTGAGCCAGTCGAGATCTGCCAGCCACATCCAGAAGTCCTCGGCTCCTCGATCCCTCGCGAGATCGATGAGGGAGCTGATCGTGTCGAATGCTTCCTCCGCGTTGGTCTCGAGCAGGGAGACGTCGAATTCGGTACCCACCTGTCGTGTGATGGCCCACGACGAGCCGATTCGCCAAAGGCCGCCGTCGTGTGCCGCCCCAACGAGATCTGCTGCTGTGAGCATATGGAATCTCCAATCGTTCCCCACCAAACCTCGGAGTGGTCTGCCACAGTGAGTCAACGGCCATTGAGCAGCGAGCATCGGTGCATCGGCCGAGTTGACAGGGCGCGCAGCGGCGGTTGGGGACGTACTGCGACTCCCGTTGCCCTCGGGATTCGGTGTGGCCTCTCCGATAGCTCGTCGTGCTCTCACGGCGGTAGCGACCCTGCGGAACCCCTTCTTCTGGATATGACGGATCGATGATTCGTTGTCATCCTCAATGAGAAGCCGAGTGATCAGGACACCGTGAGATCGGGCCCACTCCAGGAGGACGTCGGCGAGATCTCCTGCGATACCCTCACCACGACGGTCGGGCCTGACCCTTGCAGCGTGGGACCACGCCTCAGTCTTCGAAAGGAGGACGACTCGCGCAAGCCCAAGAATCCCCGAGTGGTCGACGGCAACCATGACCACACCAGAGGAATCGTCGATCCACTCCGAGATCATCTCCGGTATGTAGTCGCCCCACTCAAATGTATCCGTCGTGAACGCGATGATCTCCTCGACATCCCCGTGAGTGGCTTCGCGAAACTCCACAGTGCTAGTAACGGTGGAGTTTCTCTGCGTGCTCGATGATGCCCTCGACCGATGGCATGACCTGTTTCTCGAGGGACGCAGCGAATGGGAAGTTCGGGACATCGGGTGATGTGTACCGCATGACCGGTGCATCGAGCCACTCAAACGCCTTCTCTGAGATCTGTGCGGCCACCTCGGCACCGTAACCGAGGAACCTGTTGTCCTCATGGACGATGAGCACCTTGGACGTCCTCTGGACCGCGGCCTCGATCGATGGCCAATCGAGAGGCTTGAGTGAGCGTAGGTCGAGAACGGTCGCGTCTATGCCGCGCTCTGTAAGCGAATCGGCGGCTTCCACTGCGAGGTGGGACATCGTGCCATAGGCGATGATCGTGAGATCGTTCCCTATTCGGCGCAGTGCTGCCTTTCCGAGCGGAACGGTGTGGCCCGGAGGAGGCATCGGTCCCTTTGCAAGGCGGTAGAGCTTCTTGGGCTCGAGATACATAACCGGGTCGGGATCCTCGAGCGCTGACCTCAGTAGCCCATATGCGTCAGCAGGTGTTGACGGGATGACGACCTTCAGGCCGGGAACGTGGGAGTAGAAGGCCTCGATGGACTGTGAGTGATAGAGAGCTCCGTGGATACCGCCGCCGTAGGGACTCCGGATGGTCAGAGGTAGCGACCAGCGGCCATTCGACCGATAGTGGGTACGTGCCGCTTCGGAGATGATCTGGTCGAACGCAGGGTGGATGAAGTCCGCGAATTGGATCTCAGCAATCGTCCTGGTGCCGGTGGCTGCCGTGCCAATGCCCAAACCGATGACAAGGGCCTCAGCGATAGGCGTGTTGAACGAGCGGTCCTCTCCGAATGCATCAGTGAGACCCTTCGTGGCCTTGAACACGCCACCCTTCGGGTCAGCCACATCCTCACCAAATATGATCATGTCGTCATGATCCGCCATGAGGTCGTGCATTGCCCTGTTGAGCGCAGTAATGAGGTTGCCTTCTTCGCCATCGGGCTCGGGCTCGATCACGGTGACAGGCGTCGTGGGGACGATGTCGTTCATGAACACATGGCTGAATGGGTCTGTTGGATCAGGTGAGGACTCCGTCGCCTTCACCGCTGCGGCGATCTCTTCCACAACCTCTGTTTCGATCTCACGTTCGAGCGCCTCGGTCAGGATCCTCTGCTCAACGAGATACTGTCGGAAGTTCGGGATGGGATCCTTGCGACGCCAGACCTCGACTTCCTCCCTGCTGCGGTAGAGCTTGTCGTCGTCATCCGATGTGTGGGCGTAGTACCGATAGGTCTTTGCTTCGATGAGGGAGGGTCCGTCTCCATCTCTGGCCCGGGCAACGGCTGCAGACATCGCGCCATAGACCTCGAGCACATTGTTGCCGTCTACGACGACGCCCGGCATGCCGTAACCGAGAGCCCTGTCGGCAATCTGTCCAGCGAACTCGTCGGCTGCGGGTACTGAGATGGCATACAGGTTGTTCTGGATGAGGAAGATGACAGGGAGGTTGTGGATTCCGGCGAAGTTCATGGCCTCGTGCCAGTCCCCCTCTGACGTCGATCCCTCGCCGCCGTCGACGACGACCACTGCGTCGCTTCCGCTGCGCTTGAGTTCATATGCAACTCCACAGGCCTGGGGGTATTGGACGCCGATGACGGAACCCTGCGTGAAGATGTTGAGGTCCGGCTCGGACCAATGGTTCGGCATTTGTCGTCCACCGCTCGAAGGGTCGGACTCCTTCGCGAATACCCCAGCGAAGACATCTTCCACTGACATGCCCGCCGCGAGGACATACGCAACGTCGCGGTAGTACGGCATCGACCAGTCCTTTGAGGGATCGATCGCCGCTGCTGCGCCGACCTGAGTTGCCTCGTGTCCGGACACCGACACAACGAATGGCACGCGTCCCTGGCGATTGAGGGCCCACATTCGCTCATCGAGCTTTCTCGCGAGCAGCATCTTGCGGTACAGATCGATCAGATCGTCATCGCTGAGGCCTAGCGCGGTGTGATCGATCACGCTATCGAGTCCGAGTGTCACGATTGGCCTCCTCGCTTCGTGGCTTCTGAAATTCTTGTCTCCGCGACATGCTTGGCCGCATCGTCCGTGCTGACACCGAGACTGTCAGATGTTCGCAGAACCTTCGAGAGGTTGTCATAGATGCTCTCAACCATTCTGTCAGCCTTCTCGATACTGTACCCATCGGCTTCTGCAGCGATATTGATGATTCCGCCTGCATTCACAACGAAGTCGGGCGCGTAGAGAATTCCCCTCTCGGCCAATCGATTCGCATCTCCCTCGGCTGCAAGCTGATTATTCGCTGATCCAACGACTGCGGCACACGACATCTGAGGAATCGTTGCGCCGTTGAGGTCTCCTCCGAGCGCACAGGGTGAGAAGAAGTCACACTCGATGGTGTGAATGTCCTCGATACTGACAACTTTGGCTCCAAACGCGGTCGACGCAGCATCCGTTGCTTCACTGTTCACATCCGCGACAACGAGTTCGACACCCTGGGCTGCGAGCACTCCTGCTAGTTCCATCCCCACTTTCCCGACGCCCTTTATCGCGACTTTTCGACCGTTGAGATTGTCCATCCCCCAGAGATAGCTGCTCACCGCCCTCATCGACGCTGCCACACCCATTGCGGTCGCTGGGGACGGATCACCCGAACCGCCATCTGTCACCGGCAACCCGCTTACGAAGGACGTTTCAGATGCAACGATCTCCATGTCAGCCACAGTGGTTCCAACGTCCTCGGCTGTTATGTAGCGCCCTGCGAGACCGTTGATGAACCGTCCATAGGCTCGGAATAGGTCGTCGCTGCGCAGGTGCGTCGGATCGCCGATGATGACAGCCTTTCCGCCACCTTGGGCAAGACCTGCGGCTGCGGCTTTGTAGGTCATTGCCTGGGAGAGTCTGAGTACGTCAACGAGTGCCGCTTGCTCATCGGCGTACGGATAGAAGCGAGTGCCACCCAAAGAAGGGCCAAGAACGGTGCTGTGGATTGCAACGATTGCCTTCAGACCGGAAGCCGTGTCCTCGCCGAAGTGCACAGACTCGTGCGCATCGGTACCAATGGTCTCGAAAACTCCCAAGACATGCCTCCGGTGAGTAGTGCTGGCAAGGCGTGCGGTGTACAGCCATGTTAGTAATGAGTGACCCTGCTACTCAGCTCGCCAGAAAGGCGTAGCATCAGGTGATGATCAAGACGGCGTACCTTCGGACGTACATGCCTGCCGAGAGGGTTGGATCGCTGCCACCTGCGCGCTCGTCTGAGACGGGTTCCGTGGTGAGGCACGATGGGGCGCTCATGTGGACCGAGTCCACAGTTGAGGACGCGATCTTCACGGTCTGGCAGGATGAGCAGTACGCGTGCCCTCGCAACGCAAGGCTTCGGATGATCGAGGGAATCTTGGCGTTCGTCAAGACGTATCCATCAATGGGAGTGGTCACCGAGGCAAAGCGCCTCGAACTGATTTCGGAACTCGTGGATCTACGCGCCAAGTCAACGATTTCGCGGGGATTCATCCTGTCATCGCCGTGGCATGTACCCCTCAGGTGGTTCTCTGCCTTTGCTCCGAACGAGCGAGAGGTCTACGAGACCCGCAGGGGTCCATCGATTCGGTATCGGACGTCGATCGGCGAGGCGATCGATCGTGTGCACTGGGCGGCGTCTGTACTTGCAGCAGCAGGGTTTCCTGAGCAGGTCGTTGAGCGGGTCGACGATGTCGAGCGCTGGCTTATGGAGTACTCGGCCGACTCGATGGTCGAACTCGACTACGGCGATGTGGCCCAGGTCTTCTCCGATGCCGATATCGTTCTCGACGAGTCGGCGGAGAACGTCAGGAACAGCCTCCGAGCCCTCGAGCGCGGCGATGGTGAGGTATCGCAACGCGAGTACGAAGTGGTTGCCTCGCGATGGTTCATGGCCCAGTCCTTCACGTTCTCCAACTGAGCCAGCCGAAGGCCGGTATCGTCACCAGGCATGTCAACTTGGAAGCTCGTCGGATTGATGGCTGGTTGGGTTCTGGCCGCAATCGCGATCGCTGTTGTGACCTCGATCGTCCTCACCGAGTTCTTGGTGCTCGTCGGGCTGATCGACTGGGCAACGCCACAATACACGTGGGCGATCAACGGATTTGCCCTCGTAACGTTCCTCGGTCTCGTGTCCGTGCCTCTGGTATTTCGAGACCGTTTTGTTGAACCAGATGCCGAAACCGCCGACGAGTAGTGTCACTAGATCGTATCGTCGTGGTCCCGTGAACCGATATTGATCCAGATGAGAGCCATGAGGATCGCGGTGACGACGGTGACCCAACTGATCGGCGTTCCCGCGGCGAAGAGCATCGACGCAAGCAGAACAGCAGCGACGCTGCGGATGCCCCTGCTCCACATTCTCCTGCGTACGGGCGTCTCGAACCGGTCCCCGTCCTCAACGAAGCCGGGAACGCTTGGATCGAGGTAGGAGTCGTCTTCGTGAAGCGGTTCCATCATGACCGTAAGCATACGCAACGAAATCCCAGGCGTTCACGATGCCCGATTCACCCATCGACGCTATAGGCGGGCGCCCGTCCATCATCGTGGGTTACCCGGTCGTCCCAACGGGCGAAGGCAACGGTTGCGATGCCGAGTCCGACGCCAGCGGTGATGTACATCGGTCCCCACCCGGCCGTGTCGATGATGGCTCCGAGGATCGGTCCGCCTATAAGTGTGCCGACATCGAGCATTGCGGTGAAGAAGGACATCGCGGAACCTCGATCCGTGTCCGGAGCACGATCGACGAGAAGTGTGGTGAGGATTGGAAAGATGAAACCGTGCCCAGCACCACAAAGCGCTCCCGCAATGGCAACACCTACCCATGAGGTTGCACCTGCGAGTACGAAGAACCCTGCGATCATGATCACGATCGACGGATAGAGCACGCGTTTTCGTCCCATGCGGTCAGGCAGCCATCCGAGAAAGACCCGCTCGGCAATGGCCACCGCTACGTACATCGAGAAGAAGAGACCCACACTTCCGAGTCCGGTGTCGTCGACGTAGCGTCTGATGAAGACAAAGTAGGCGGTGAGGACAGTCGAGAATGACCCGATCATCCACCAGATCGGAAGGAGGTTTCGTTCGGTGACGATGCTCCAGAAGCCGCGCGGTTTCTCACCCGGCGCCAGTTTTGGTCGTCGCTCAGGCAAGGGAATGGAGAACAGCAGCGTCAGGACAGCGAATCCACCCGCGGCGAGGAATAACTCGGTAAAGCCAGCAACGGACAATATGAAGTCGCCAACGATTCCCGCGACTCCGATCGGGAGGAGTCCCGTCACTCCAAATAGCGCAATGCCCTGGCTTCTGCGGCTGGCAGGGATGATGTCGGCCGCATAGGTGAACAAGGCACTGAAGAGCATTGCTTCGGCGACGCCGTGACCGATCCTCACCACGTATACCCACGGTCCGAGCGTTGTAACTGTCAGATAGAGCAGGACGAAAACGATATTCAGGACGCCGCCCACCATGATCACCGGCCTACGCCCATGTCGATCCATCACCGTTCCGAGGAGGGGACGCATTGCGATGGAAGCGACGGCTGTGGCAGCGTAGATCAGGCCTATCTGTGTGTCGGTGGCTCCGAGTTCAGCGAGATAACCCGAAAGATGGAGGAAGAGGGCATAGGACATCCCGCTCGTGAAGTTCGCAACAGACACCAGCAGGAACGGCCGAGAAAAGAGGCGTTCCGTCATACCAGCAGCCTATCGGGAGCGTTGTCGGCTTCGACTGCGGTGAATGTGTCGGGCCATCCTCGACTAGGTCGACCGGTCCAAGAGCCCCTGTGATCGCGCTGCAATCCGCTCGAGGATATCGACGAAGACGTCGACCTCGTCGGGTGAGAGCGAGGCGTAGATCGTCTCATCGAGAACGTCGAGCGCTGGTGGAACGAAATCGTCGAAGGCCCGCTCTCCGGCCGGTGTCAACTCCAAGAGTTGCGCGCGCCGATCCTGCGGGTCCGTTCGGCGGGAGATCAGGCCATCGATCTCGGCCTGGTCGACGAGACGCGATACATATCCCGGAGACATGTGGAGCTGATTCACCAGATCGATACCCCGCAGTTGCCCGCTGGGCGCGAAACGTAGGCGGACGATAAGGTCGAGGATTGCTGGGCTGTGTTGCGTCCTGGCGACTGCCAGCCGCTCGATGGCTTTTCCGAGGTTCGACTCGGCTGCGAGCAAAGCGCCGCTTGGACGAAAAAGCCGCTCGATCTCCTCAATGGAGTGCGTGTTCTTTGCTTTTGACATAGCCACCCTTCACGCGCAGTATAGTTCGTTTGACAATAGTTGTACAAGTCACTAATATAGTTGCATAGGTAACTAAATATTGAGAGAAATTCGACAAACCAGAGGGCGGCACACAATGAAGGGGACGAGAACGATTGCGGTGTTCGGAGCAACCGGGGCACAAGGCGGGGGCGTTGTCGCGGCGCTCAAGTCACGCGTTGGGTTCGACGTCAGAGCGCTGACACGGAACCCTGCGACCTACGAAGGACTTGCCGACGAAGTCGTGGGCGCCGACTTCACGAAGCCCGACACCCTCGTCCCAGCGTTGGAGGGCGCCTACGGGGTGTTCGCGAACACGAACAGCTTTGCTGGACCCAATGTCGACGAAGTGGCACAGGGCACGGCAGCGGTGGACGCAGCGAAGGCTGCTGGAGTCGAGCACTACATCTGGTCGACACTCCCGAACGTGGCAGAAATCTCAAACGGACAATTCAACGTCGCCCACTTCACGAACAAGGCAACAGTCAACGCCCCTGTCGATGAGGCCGACTTCAGGTATCACACGTTCGTCGAGCCACCCTTCTACTACCAGAATCTCACATCGCCCTTGTACGTTGCCCAGCCAGGCGTCGATGGAACCCCGACATGGAGACAACCGATGAAGGCCGACGTGCGGGGCATCCATATGGGCGATATCGATCAGCTCGGCAGCGTCGTAGTCGGAGCGTTTGAGCACCCAGACATTGTTGGGCAGGGCGAGTACCTGTCCGTCGGGGGTGACCTTGTGAGCTGGGAGGACGTAGTAGCGACGCTGCGAGAGCAGGGCCACGACATTGCCTACGAACAGACAGACGAGGACCCATACGGAGTACGTGACATGTTCGCCTACTTCGAGGCACATACCTACTTCGGTCCCGGTGCCGAGGAGAAGATCGCACGCGCAAAGGTGGTTTCGGTTGAACCGTTGACCGACTTCGCAACCTGGGCGGCAGTCAACATGCCAATCGAAGGCTGATGCGCACCCAACAACTGATCAAGCAATGCGCAGGGAAGGACCATGAAAGAGGATGCATCAAACCAGACATGAATACGTTCGCTCGATGGACAATTCCAGAAAGAGCATTCTTGCTCGCGGATGCGACCCGTCTGCCTCCTTGGAGGCTTCAAGAGCCATACCTCCGCTGATTGGGTATCCCCAATACGTCCCAACAACGAACGACGAGGAGTTCGTCGAGAAGTTGAGAACACGGAAGTGGTCGGTCGTGCATTTTGCCCCGGGTGCCTGCCGGTTCAGTGCGGCGAGACAGCCGATACCGGGTGAAAGCTCACAAACCCGGGGTTGGACTCTGGAGCAGTACCGCGAGTTGGTTAGGTCGCTTCAAGGGGACAAGGTTCAGATTGTTGAGACACTGGAGGAGAGAGAGACGGTCCCTCTGCTCAAAGAAGCATTGGCTAAGGCACCAGACACCAGTTGAAGGCTTGGGAGCTTCTTGCGCCAACGGACGCCTGAAGCAGAAGGCAGCGAATAGCAGCGTCGCCGGTCCGGGCGGGACGGGCTACGCCAAGGGACTCCTGGGTACACGGGCAAATGCTCGAACGGTGAACGTTCCGGCACCCTCGATCTTGGGTGGCACGGCGGTGAATTCGAATCCGCTGCGAGGTAGCGAAACTAGGTTGGTGAGATGCTCGATGATCGTGATGTCAGATCGAAGTAAGCCAGCATGGAGTGGCCGCTCAGTGCCATCCATGCTGTCAATATTGAGCGAATCGATCCCCACGCAAGCGACCTTGGCTTCCACGAGCGCGCCGGCTGATCGAGCCGTCAGGTACGGGTGATCTTGGAAGTAGGCGTCGGTCCCGAAGTATTGGGAATGGTCGGTTCGCACGAGCACAGCGTGGCCCTCGAGGCCAATCAGATCTGATGCGCTCAGGTCTATCTCTGCGATCCCGCGATAGTCAAAACACACAGCCGGCACTCCAGCCACCCGCTCGAGAGCGAGTCCGGTCAGGTCGTAACCATCGGCGTAGCGGTGGAATGGGACATCGAGATAGGTGCCGGTATTGGTGCAAAGGGTGATGAGGCCGATCTGGAACGTGACCCCTGGCCCATATGCCTCCTCGGCAGCCTCACGCGACAAATGGGTGGCGACGATTGGCGTCGGAAGACCCGGATACGTCTCCATACCATCGATGATCGTGTGGCTGAGATCAACCAATGATGTATCCGGCATTCCAGTCCCCTTTGCTCCGCGAATAGACGTTCCAGCAATCTAGCTCGCAAACGCCGTCCAAGATCAGCTGCGTTGTTGTCGACGATACCTCCGAGGCGTTGACCGTTCGCAATGAACACCCTGGATTCATACTTCGACCCGCTCCGGATCAGAGCAAGAAATGTCCAGAGCAAAGCGTTCACCGAGCGTCCTATGACGGCGCGCACGTATCCCGAACGAGCCGACCGCTATCCGTATATGCGCGGTCGAATTGCCGGTTCTACGTTGGTGTCGAAACACAGTCTGTTTCGGCGGCTCCGTTCAGGTCAGTGCCACAGCGAGGGGCTCGTGGGGATATTGTGGTTGGCGTCCCTGGAACGACAGGATGTCCGGCTGCAGAATCACACCTTCGTCGATCACGACAGCGCGCCGAATCGTCTCCTGCTCCTGCCACGCGTCGCGACCGGCCAACACGGATGGCAGGTGAACGACTAGGGCTGCTGAAATCGAACGGGACGCGCTCTCCCACAGGTAGCTGGGCGTGTGATCCACCGCGTAGTAGTCGACCAATCCGACTTTGAACATCGGATCATCGAACGTGGTCGGCTTGGCAAAGGAGAATCCCATTCCCTCGTCGCAGCTGACATCGATGATGAGGCACCCCTGCTTGAGGTGGGATATCTCACCCTCGGTGACGAACATCAGAGGTTGATCAGGGTTCTGAAAGATCCCGTTCACGATGATGTCGGCCTCGCCGATCAAGTCGAGAAACGGTCGCTCGGAGCCGTCGTGCTCCACGACCAACTGACGTGCATCACCCCCGGCGGTCGGTCGGATGCGAACGTAATGGCAACCAAGCACCTCCTCGCGCACCTCGTAATCGGGGCGCTGGATACAGATCGTGATATCCCTGAACCCGCGTGCCTTGAGTGCGTGGATAGCGCCCCTGCTCACCGCGCCGAAGCCAATGATGATGGCCTTGCGTTGGTCGCCGTAGTGGCCGTCGATGCCTCTCAACTGCAGTGCATGCAACACACCACAGTATCCGGCCAGTTCGTTGTTCTTGTAGAACGTGTGCCGTCCGGCATGTCCATCAGGCCCCCAGACGAACATTTCCTCGAACGCGATCAGGGTGTGCCTGCGCTCGATCGCGACCTGCGTCAGAGCTCGCTGCTGAACACAGTGCGGCCAACCCCACAGGAGGCCGCCTTCTCGGAGAACCTCAAGATCCTCCAGCTCAGGTTTGAGGAGAAGAACCGCTCCAAGGTCCGTCAACAGCTCGCGCCGCGTCGCAATGCCACCGGTCTGGCGAGCGATCTCCTCATCTTCTATCCCGAGGGATGCCCCGTAGCCCTCCTCAAAGACCAGCTGGCGGCGCAGCGGCTCCGGAATGCGCGCGAGATGATCTGGGTGGATAGGAATTCGCCTTTCGTTCTTCTTGCTAGACGTTCCAATAACTCCGAGTCTCAACATTCAAGCTCCTTCCTGAGCTACCTCATAGCCGGTCAGATCAGAGTACATATCTGGCTGGGTGGGATGATGCAGTCCGGTGTTGCACGCTCCGGTCGGGTGGCAGATCACCAGTCGAGCTGATTTGAGCAGCTCTGTCGGGTCTGTTCCGCCGTCCCGGTGCATGTGCCACCCCTTGCCCATTTGCGAGTAGAAAAGGGGCGGCCATGTCAATGGTACGGATGATTGTTGGTGGTGCGGATACCGACGCCGATACCCATGTTGCTGCAGCGATCGATGCCAATGGCGCCGTGTTGGGGATCGAGTCGTTCCCGGCTGACCGTGGAGGGTTTGAAGCGTTGTTGGGCTGGTTGATGTCTCATGGGAAGATATGGCTCTGCCTGTTATCAAACATACACAGTCACCTCGAACCTGAGGAGGAACTCTCTGCCGACCAGAGTGCTCATGTCGCACCTATGCGGGCGCCGTATCGGCGCTGATCTCAGGAGGTGCGGTGTCTTCGATATGTTTGCGTTTGGGGGGCGACGGGCGTCTCGTCGGTTGACGTATCGGGTGTTGGAACGGAGATGGAGGCAAGGATTTCGAGGGCTCGCTTGTTCTTCTCATCGAGCGAACGCGAGTCCCACGCTCGCATCTCGTCCAGAGTCCGATTCGTCCAGTCGTCAACCATGTTGAGCAGGCTGATGAAGAAGTCGATGGCATGGACCCGGACATACACCTGATCCTGGAGCGCTCCACGTCCTTCGAGGTACTCGAGCTTCACCTCTCCTCCGAAGTCGAGCATTTGTCTGGCGTCCTCCTGGACCCGTTCGATCGCGGTGATGATCTGGTCTGTTGTTCCGACCTGGGCGACGAAGAGCCGGATCATTCCTTCAAACTCCATCGCCAACGGCGACACTGGCGTGTCGAGCCAGTCCCTGAGTACCTCGAGCCCTGCGTCGGTGATCGAATAGACGGTCCGTGGCCGCTTACCGGTGCATTCTCGCGTTCCTACGATCAACCCGTCGTCGGCGAGCCGTTTGACCTCGCGGTATATGGCGCTCTCGGCTCGTGGCCAGACGTAGCGGAAGTATCTGACCTTCTGTTGAGCGAGCTCATACGTTGACCAGGGCCGTAGTGAGAGTTGCCCGAGCAGGGCGAAGGACGTTGTGGTCAGTCGTCGTTCCTCTTCATTCTTCACGGTTGACATACTCCAAACGCGAGCGTATCGTTACTAGCGTTCGGAGTATACCAGTTGGGCGACAATCGAAGCTGCTGGAAGGAGCATCGACGATGGGCGATACAAGCGACGAGCGATTTGACACCGTCGTGATCGGGGGAGGCCAAGCGGGGCTGATCACGGGATACGCGCTAGAACAGCAGGACATCGATTACGTAATCCTTGATGGGAGTGCGCGAGTAGGCGATGCATGGCGGAGCCGCTGGGACTCCCTCAGGCTCTTCACCCAGGCGTTCATGAACGGGCTGCCAGGTATGGAATTTCCGGGCGACAGGAATGCCTTCGTGTCAAAGGACGAGGTCGCCGATTTCCTCGAGGACTACGCCGCTTCGATGGAACTGCCAGTTCGTCTGAACACACGAGTAAAACGGCTCTCGCGCGATGGCGACCACTTCGTCATGGACGCCGGCGACACCACCTTCACGGCGCGGAACGTGATTGTTGCGATGGCCGACTACCAGAAGCCAGCGATTCCCTCGTTTGCTCGCGATCTCGATCCCGGCATCATCCAGATGCACACGTCCGAGTACAAGAACCCTGCGCAATTGAAGGACGGTCCGGTACTGGTGGTCGGGCTTGGAAATTCAGGCGCAGATATTGCTCTCGACGTTGCTCAGACTCACCAGACGATCGTTTCGGGTACCGAATCAGGGAGCGTCCCTTTCAAGCTCGAGAGTAGGTTTGGTCGCACTATCGGGACACGCCTCGTGCGATTTGCGATGGTTCGAGTGTTGAACACCTCCACACCGATCGGTCGCCGTGCAAGGCCCAAATTGATGGAACAGGGTCCGCCACTTGTCCGAGTGCGGCCCAAGGATCTCGAAGAAGCTGGCGTAACCCGTGTGGGACGCACCACCGGCGTCGAGAACGGCAAGCCTGTGGTCGGCGATGGACAAGTACTTGACGTCTCAAACGTGATCTGGTGCACAGGATATCGCCCCGGTTTCGACTGGATCGATATCCCCGTCTTCGACGACCAACACATGCCCATCCACCAGCGCGGCATCGTCGCCGATGTCCCGGGCCTCTACTTCGTTGGACTTTTCTTCCTGCACGCGATGTGGTCAGAGACAATTACGGGGGTGCAACCCGACGTGCAACACATCGTTAAGCACCTTGGCGAACAACGCGCGGCCCAACCAGTCTGACTGCCCACCCGACGCTCCGCACGCGTACACGTATCTCTACACATGGGCGAGTGATCGAATAGCGTCATGTCGCCCATCTGATGCCATAGGCACCAGATCGAGCTGGCATGAGCAGCTCGACTCGGCGATCCCACGATCGGACCGCGGTGTGCAACACCACCTACATCGTCGCATAGCAACACACCCAGCCGGATATGGACGGCTCACACCAGACGCAAATCCTATTCGGAGTTGCGATTACTGAAAGGTCGTTGGGGACGGGAAAGGCCCCCAGTGGTTATTGGGGGCCTTTCCGATCATGATTGCGTTTGTGAGTTCATTAGGGGAGGGGTTTGTGGTCAGCTCCGAGATCAGGGGCCGAATTTTCTCCTTGACAGAAGCTCGCTCCTGGGCTGGCGCCAGGTCCGAAGTGGGCTGCGCCGCCCTTGGCTGCGTTGCCGGTCTCCACGTACGACACGATGTGCTCTCCATGGTTATCCCAGTTTGCACATTGGGCGTTGTCGCTTGGTCCCGCCATCGCCATGGAAGCGGATGCCAGAAGCATCGTTGCCGCCAAGGCCAGTACCGTAAACATTCTTCTCATTGTGTGTCCTTTCGTTGACGCACCTCGTGTGCGTCCTGTTGGGTGAATCGGGACGATGTTCTCTCGGTGAGTGAGAGCGTCAACTGCCCTCCCTG
>PVMK01118007.1_pt1 | contig 26798 bp, 25 predicted proteins | sample 1853481 | NCBI WGS metagenome assembly PVMK01 (sample SAMN08533507, study PRJNA380276) | Marine sediment metagenome, whole genome shotgun sequencing project. | reverse complement strand
CAACGCGCAAACCTCCCACTAGATTAACAAAAGTATCTCTTGTACCCATTGGTAATTTTAAACGTTTCTCCAATACCGCTAAAAGCATCGACAATCGACGTAAATCAAATCCATTTACATTGCGTTGCGGAGTACCAAAATTAGCGTTTGATACTAAGGCTTGCACTTCTACCAAAATAGGACGCGTCCCCTCTAGAGATGGGAATATTGCTGAACCTGCTACATTTACAGATCGTTCCGCTAAAAATAACTCGGAAGGATTTTCTACCTCAATAAGTCCTTCAGATTGCATTTGAAATATGCCTACTTCATTAGTTGCGCCAAAACGATTTTTTACCGAACGTAAAATACGGTGATTATATCTATCATCTCCTTCAAGGTACAATACAGTATCAACCATATGTTCCAACATTCGTGGACCGGCTATAATTCCTTCCTTTGTTACATGACCGATCAAAATTATTGTTACTCCTCGTTCTTTGCAAATCTGTAATAATTGTTGTCCTGATTCTCTCATTTGACTCACTGAACCGGGAAGAGAATCGATGGAATCACTATAGACTGTTTGTATCGAATCAATTATTACAACTTCCGGTTTGAGTAAAATTATTTGTTCTGAAATATTATCTATGTGGTTTTCACCGGATAACTGCATTTCACTTGAGGAAATTTGTAAACGTTTGGCTCGCATAGCGATTTGATCTTCGCTCTCTTCGGCAGAAATATATAAGGTTGGCTTTTCTAACTTACCAAGTATCTGAAGAGCTAATGTTGATTTTCCAATCCCAGGATTGCCCCCCCAATAATATCAATGATCCTGGTAAGATGCCACCCCCCAATACTCTATCAACTTCAATAATGTGAGTTGGTATTCGCTTAGTCTGACCTTTTTGCATTACATCTTTTAATGGAGTGGACTCGGACGGCATTCTATTTTTAGATCCCCGTTTGCCTTTGGGTACTTTATATTCGCTGAGCGTTCCCCATTCATTGCAATTCGGACATTGACCAAGCCACTTAGGGTAATCGGTTCCGCAATTAGAACATAGATATACAGCGACACTCCCTGATTTTTTCATTTAGGAATTTATGCAGATTAACCTAATGATTACCAGTCAGGACCGAGAGAAATATAATATTGTGGTCGCGATGTTCTGTGACCAGGAGTATAATCCCAAGCAGTTTCAAATCGGACTAAAAAATATCCAAGATTAATTTTCATACCTAAACCAATAGAACTAATTATTGGGCTAGCATAACTAGGAAGATCTCCATACTTATTTGTTAATACTGAAAAATCTGAAAATTCGCTGTAACTATCCCAAGCAGCACCTACATCTAAAAAGGCATGACCCTGAATATTTCCAAAGATAACTTTCAATGGAAAGCCTAAGGCTAAATACTGAATAAATGGAAATCTAAATTCAATATTAGCCATTGCTACAGTTGTCCCAGTTCTTTCGGCGTAGCGTGCTCCTCTAATCGGCATTGCATACTTGGTAAAATAAATGTCCTTTAGCAAATCTTCCTCACTTGAACCTAACACATCATATGGAAATTGTGAATTATCCTTTTTACCGTTCGTCTCACCGCGACCAAATAGCCACACAGGTAATCCGCCAAGGAAGAATTTTTGCGCATCTCTGCCAAAACTTGTTCCCGCCATAACTCGAGTGGCAATTGTGTAATATCGTCCTAAACGGAAATATTTACGCCCGTCAAATTGCATCGTACCAAATTGAATCCCGCTATCCCCCAATGATGGGCTTCCCGTAAAGCTGACTTCCTGTCTAAAACCACCAACCGGACCTGTATAGCCCCAAGATGTATTATCCATAACCCAACTTACTGAAGGCAACATTGTGTTTAACTTCAATGATCTTACATCTATATATTTTCCTGTGTACAAATCTTGTACCCATTCGTTATAAGAAAGGCGGTATAATGATAATCCGACATCAACTCTGTTAAAACGATTAAACGGTCTTGAAGCGTAGGTTCCAAAACCATATCGGCGCAGTCGGGCAATTCCGTAATAGCCGGTTGAATAGAAATCGGCAGATTGAGATGCCGTAAAATAAAAATCAGTACGCTTCTTTAAGTAGGCATATGACAATAGATAATCACTGTTTTCAAGAGTTAGCTGCATTTCAGTACCAACATATATTCTATGGTCACCCAACACATCGCTCCAGGCGAAATATGTCATCCCTTGTGCACCGAATATATTATCAAAGACCATATTACCGCTAACTAGGTCTAATGTAAAATTTGTTTTATAAACTTGCGGCGTATACTGCTCAATTTGCCGACCGGTATCCAATGAATCAAAATCCGAATTTTCTGAATCAGTCAAAATTTTATTATAGCGTTCATAGTTTGGATTAAAAATAATATTTGAATAATCACCAACTTCATTGGTCTCTTTTTGTTGTTCGCGGATTTTATCACGGCGTAAATCCGTAAACGATTCATCCTGCGTTTTTTTATTGGTTAAAAAATTAGTTGTCGGAATTTCTTTTTCATCAAATTCAAGCGGATTTGTAAGACTAAAAATGTCCCAACCACGTTTATCATAGCCGCTGAAAATCAAAGTTTTGTCATCCTTGGAAAGACTTAATTGCTGAATACCGGTAAGTATATTAGTTATTGCGTGAGACTCATTTGTGTCAAGATCTAACACATGAATATTCCAAACACCTTTCTCATCAGCAGTATATAGTAATTTATTTTCGTTATGCGTCCAAACCGGATAGTTTTCACTATGCTCAGTATCAGTGAGACGTGTAATATTTTTTGTTGCTACTTCAATAGTATAAATATCAGTTTGTGAATAATCATAGTCGTACATTTTAAATGTATCTAACAACGCTCGTTCCGTATTATTGATGTAATTACTTCGGTCAGATATAAATGTAATTTGTGTTCCATCATTATTCCAAACCGGTTCCGAATCAGAAAATATATCATCTGTCAAATTTGTTATTTCGTGAGTAGCAAGATCTAAAATATAAATATCACTAGCCCTGCCTTGATTCCCCACAAAAGCTAGATTTTTTCCATCGTGACTCCACGCGGCAGTAAATAAACCATCCATTTTAAATGAAATTGTCTCATAGTCACCTGTTTCTATATCAACGAGGTGAAATGCATCCAATCCACCGGCTTTCGCTGCTATAACAATTTTTCTGCTATCGGGTGACCATGAAATACCTGGCTGCAACCATTTGAGTTCTTCAAAATTCATGGTGCGGTTGCCTTTAATATCTCTTTTTAGTTGCTTACCGGTATGTGCATCTATTAAGAATATATCAGCATACATTGAACGGTCTGATAAAATTGCAATTTTACTCCCATCCGGTGATAGCGCGGGAGAAATATTATAAAAATTCTTTAGCTTTTCATGATCCGTTAAACGATGGGCGATGTCTTCAATCGCATCGCGACCTATAATATCGGGCCAATATTCTTTTTTAACGTAATCTTGCCATTGTTCTGTTAAATCTTCAAAATCCATACCTAATGCTTGTTCCCAACCTCTTTCAGCATTTTGTGTCTTTTTCATGGCGATATATATTTCACCAATTTTTTCTCTTCCATATTTCTCAGCGACAAAACGCCAAACCGATTGGCCCCCCTTATACGCCATATAATATTCTAATTCTTTGACGCTTGGGATGTAATCATTAACAGTCATATCTCTAATAACCATGTCAGCTTTAGTATCCCAATTCAAAGATAAATATTCTGCTATCCCTTCGTTTACCCAAAGAGGTAATCGAAGCAATTGTGCACCCGAAACAACAGACTGAATATTCCCACCGTAAACCATATCGTTTACGACAGCATGCACTAATTCATGATGGATCACATGGCGGAATTGCTCATAAGAACCTTCGAATGGAATTACAACACGATTTTTGAAGAGTTCAGTAACTCCGCCAATTCCTTCCGAAAGATAACTATAAGTCACGTTTGTCTGCTGAAAATCTTTATGTGAGTTATACACCAAAATCGAAACCGGTTTTTTCAAATTCCAACGGAAATGCTTGGAAATTTGTTCGTAAGCATTTTCAGCGATTTCTGCAGTAAACTCCGCCAAATCAATATCTTCTGTATAATAGTAGACATTAAAATGTGGAGATTTGATAAACTTCCAGTCAAAATCTCCGTATTGAACTTTATTTTGTCCAAAGGATTGACCGGAAACGCTTTGTGCTATAAGTATTAAGATAAATAGTATATTTCTCATTGTATATAATAGATTATTCATAACGTAAATTAATTAGATACTTGCTAAGTATAATAGATTAAAATCAATTTTTGTCATATGCACGATAATAACAACATTTTATTTGCCAATTCAACTTGAGGAAAGTAACTTTTTCTATGCAACTACCGATTTATTTCATTTCTGATATTCATTTAATGCCAAAATCCTCTCAAGATGAACACGTTAAAACTCAGAAATTGTTCCAATTTTTTGAATTTATTTCCAAATCAAAAGGTACATTGATCATTGGTGGAGACCTTTTCGATTTCTACTTTGAATATCCACATGTTATTCCAAAACAGTATTTTGAAGTATATACACAACTTTACCAACTACAAAAGTCCGGCTTAGAAATCCATTTTTTATTAGGTAATCATGATTATTGGACAATGGATTTCTTGTCGAGCAAGCTAAATATGATAATCCATAAAGATGATATGGATTTTGAATTAAACGGTAAACGATTCCATTTAACGCACGGCGATGGATTGCTATCCTGGGAACGAGGTTACCGTGTTGTCAAAAAAATGCTACATCATCGCTCTTTTATATGGTTATTCCGCTGGTTGCACCCAACTCTTGGTTATCGATTTGCAGAATGGGTTGCAAGTCGCAGCCGCCAATTTGAACATAGTAGAGAGCATAATGAAAGAGTCAAACAAGAATTAATTCAAGTGACTACACCTGCAATTGAAAACGGGATTGATTACTTTATCACGGCACATTACCACCAACATACTGAAAAAATAATTGGCAAAGGAAAATTAATTGTACTTGGCGAATGGATTAAAACTTTTTCATATGCGGTTTTTGATGGGAAAGAGCTTGAGTTAAAGAAGTTTCATTAACCTAATAAATATTTTAAATAATTTATACAAAATCATTCTCTCCAATAATTAGTAAAAATCCCATAGTTTTAATATTGGGTACTTTGCCAAGTAAGAAGTCTCTCGAAATTAAACAATATTATGGACATCCTCGCAATTCATTTTGGAAAATTCTATTTGCACTGTTTAATGCCACATTTACATCAAATTATGACATAAAAAGATCATTAGTCTTAGACAATAAAATTGCTATTTGGGATGCATGCTATACAGCAATAAGGAAAGGCAGCTTGGATTCTGCTATAAAAGAGGAAAATCCTAATAGGATAAATGAACTAATTGCAGGTAACCCCTCAATTTGCACAATAGCATTCAATGGACAAAAAGCTACCCAGTTATATGATAAATACTTTCCAAAATTTGAGAATATAAACTATTTAACACTACTATCTACAAGTCCCGCTAATGCAAAATATAGTTTTGAAGAAAAGTTAACAGATTGGAGTCAAATAAAGAGAATTATTTATATTGATGACCGTTAAATTATATCACTCCACTCAGCTAATTTTACCATAATGGCATTTTGGGCATGCATGCGGTTTTCAGCTTGATCAAATACTATGGAGTAATTTGCTTCCATCACACCGTCGGTAACTTCACGTCCGCGTTCAGCCGGTAGACAGTGCATAAAGTAGGTGTTTTTTCCGGTTAATTGCATTATGTCTTCATTCACCTGAAAATCAGCAAATAATATTTCTCTTGTTTCCGCCTCGTCTTTTTGTCCCATGGATGCCCATACATCAGTATAAATAACATCGGCATTTTTCACAGCGTCTTTTAAATCATGTGTAATTGTAATTTCTGAGATTCCAACTTCACGAGCAGAATTTACCGTTTCTTCGTCCGGTTCATATCCCTCCGGGCAGGCACATACAAAATCTAAAGCTAGACGCTCAGCTAATTTTAACCATGAATGCACAATGTTGTTTCCGTCACCAGCATATACAATCTTCGGTTCATCTAAGTTTCCGCGATGTTCTAAAATGGTAAGTATGTCTGCCATTATTTGGCAAGGATGATTATAATCCGTTAAACCGTTAACAACCGGAATTGTAGCATGTTTGGCTAATTCCAACATGTGCTTATGCTCAAATAAACGCGCCATAACAACATCATTATAGCGACTAAATACCCGTGCAATATCTTTCACAGCTTCCCGCTTTCCAATGCCAATATCATTAGGACCTAGATAGAGTGCATGTCCACCCATCCACGTGAAACCCGTTTCAAATGATACTCGTGTGCGAGCTGAAGGTTTTGCAAATATCATAGCCAAAGAATGATCCTTAAAAAATATGGTGTTTATCCTTTTTATGAAATTTTTCTTTTAGCTCACGGGCCAATTCTAACGTATCAAGAATTTCTTCCGTAGTAAAGTCAGTAATATGAATAAAATCTCGTTTCATCTTTTCTCCAACAAATTCAGTATTATAGAATATACCTGCTCAAATCTTCGTCTTTGACGATTCCTTCTAATCTTTCCTCAACGATCTTTTTTGTAATTGTAATTTTTTGCTCTTTCTTGGTGGCATGTTCAAACATATAATCATCGAGCACAGTTGTCATTATTGTATGCAAACGCCGTGCGCCAATATTCTCAGTCTTGTTATTTACTTCAGTAGCAATTTCTGCGATCGCTTTAATTGCAGTTTTATCAAATTCTAATTCCATTTTTTCAGCTGCTAATAATGCGGTGTATTGTTTTATCAAAGCTGATTTGGGATGGGTCAATATCTTGATAAAATCTGAAGTTGACAGCTTATCCATTTCAACTCGGATTGGAAAACGTCCCTGCAATTCAGGAATCATATCCGATGGTGTTACAACATGGAACGCTCCTGCTGCAATAAATAATATATGATCAGATTTTACTGAGCCATATTTGGTTGGTACGGTACTGCCTTCTACAATGGGAAGCAGATCACGTTGGACACCTTCACGACTTACATCTGGACCGGAAGAATTTCCATCGCCTACAACTTTATCAATTTCATCTAGAAAAACGATTCCGTTATTTTCCACATTTTCTTTTGCTATGCGCACTAGTTCGTCTTGATCAATTAGTTTTTGAGCTTCTGATTCAATCAAATAACCACGCGCATCCTTGACTTTCATCCTACGCTGTTTTTTACTGCCCGGCATGACACTTGAAAGCATATCTTTGATATTTGAACCAATATCTTCCATCCCCATCGGACCAAAAACTTGCATTCCAATCGGCATTGAATCTTGTTTTACCTCAAGATGAACTTCCTTATCTTCAAGATCACCGTTCTCCAGCTTCTTCATCATGGTAGCATGTGTTCGATTGCTGCGTTCTTCTTCTTCCGGTGTTCGATTACGGTTCTTGCGATTCTCATCAGGTAATAATAAATCAATCAATCGCTCCTGTGCTCTTTTAGCGGCGCGTCCAGCTACTGCTTTTTGTTTTTCCATTCGTACCATATTAACTGCAGTATCTGTCAGATCGCGAATAATTGATTCAACATCGCGCCCAACATAACCAACTTCAGTAAATTTACTTGCCTCTATTTTTATAAATGGTGCGTTAGCAAGATTTGCCAAACGCCTGGCGATTTCAGTTTTACCAACTCCAGTAGGACCAATTAATATTATATTATTTGGCAGGATTTCATCCCGCATACCTTCCGGTACCTGCTGCCGACGCCATCTGTTTCTTAATGCAATCGCAACCGCTCGTTTGGCTTTGCTTTGCCCAACAATATATTTGTTTAATTCACGTACAATTTGACGCGGAGTTAATTCTTGTATCATCCTTCCATTACCGTAATTGAATCATTTGTATATATACATAATTCCGAAGCTATTTTTAGTGACTCGTGAACAATCTCAAGTGCCGTTTTTGGAGTGCTGTTTAATAAGGCAGTAGCTGCAGCCTGAGCAAATCCACCTCCTGAACCAATAGCAACAACCGGTCCATCCGGTTCAATTACATTGCCATCACCCGATACAATAAAACTGCTTTTCTTATCCATTAATGCTAATAAAGCATCGAGACGACGCAGATACTTGTCTGTACGCCAATCTTTCGCCAGCTCCACAACCGAACGTTTTAAATCACCCTCGTACTCATCTAATTTTTGTTCGAATTTCTCGAATAGCGTCATTGCATCGGCGGCAGCGCCAGCGAAACCACCTAAAACATTTCCTTTAGCAGTGTCAAATTGTCTTACTTTAACTGCTTTTTGTTTAAGTGCAATATCTCCAAATGTAACTTGACCGTCGCCGCCAAGAGCGATTTTGTTCTTCTTACGAACACCTAAAATGGTGGTCGATTTTATTTTTAATTTTCCCAATTTATTTTTCCTATATATTACCACAGAGTACACAGAGATTTAATAAAAAGTGCTTCCTTTATTAAAATCTTTTTAATCTACTTTTTTCTGTGTACTCTGTGGCTATTCAATACTATTTTACTAACAACTCAAATAATTTTGAATCAGCCGGTAAAACAAGTGTTGTACTTGTATCTATAACACTTTTATAGGTTTCCAATGTTCTAAGAAATTCATAAAACTCAGGATCAGCGGAATATGCTTTTGCATAAATCCCAAGTGCAGTTGCTTCACCTTCACCGCGCGTTTCTTGAGCTGATTTATAAGCATCAGCTAAGATAATCGTCTTTTCCTTTTCAGTGGTAGCAACAATTTTTTGCGATTCTTCATCACCTTCTGAACGATATTGATTTGCTTGCCGTTCCCTTTCTGCCTGCATTCGAGCATATATGGAAGCTTCATTTTCCGCAGGCAGATCAACACGTTTAATTCTGACATCCACAATCTCTATTCCATACGGCAAAGTTGATTCATAACTTGCTTTTGTTACCGCATCCATAATCTGTTCACGATTATCCGTAATGATATCGGCCATATTATGCAAGCCGAGTTCTTGTCGAATTTCTGAATAAACAATGTCGTCTAAACGTGTTATAGCGGTAGGAATTGTTTGTAAGGTCTGTAAAAATAATAACGGGTCCACAATTCTCCAGCGTACGTAGTTATCAACTATTAATGTTTTTTTATCAGTACTTAACACCTCTGCCGGCTGTACATCATATTCCAGTAGTCTATTATCAAAAACCCTTGCATTTTGGATTGGCACAGGCAACTTAAAATGCAAACCCGGAGTTTGTATTGTACGAACCGGTTTGCCAAACTGTAATATTACTACTTGTTCGGTTACATCAACCTTAAATATTGTGGTTAATCCGATAAGTGCAATTATAACTATAATTATGATTGTTAATTTTTTCATTGTCCGCCTCCTACTGTCCGGTTAAGTTGAGTAAGTTTAACAAATTTCCGTTTTTATCACTCGGCACAATATATTTTTTCACTCCCGGAAGAATTTCTTCCATTGCTTCCAAATATAGTCTCTTACGAGTAACATCCTTCGCCTTGCGATATTCAACTAACATTGCACGGAATTTCGCCACATCACCTTCCGATCTCTTGATACGGGCTTCTTTAAACCCCTCCGCCTCTCTTAGCATAGCTTGCGCCTCTCCGCGTGCTTTAGGGATCACGTTATTACGATATCCCTGTGCTTCGTTGATCTTTCGATTTTTATCTTCTTTAGCTGATGCAACATCCTTAAATGATGCTTCTACCTGTTTGGGCGGTGAAACCGATTGAAGTTGAACCGCAACAATTAGTATTCCGGTTTCATATTTATCTAAAACTTGTTGCATTAATATATGGGTTTCTTCTTGAATTTGAAATTTACCGGTTGTCAATGCTTCATCAATTTTATGCTGACCAATTACTGTACGCAAAGCAGATTCAGACACTTCTCTAACTGTGAGTTCAGGACCTACGAATTTGAATAAATAATCTTCAGCGTCCTTTATTTTGTATTGAACTATCATTTCAGCATCAACTATATTTTCATCTCCGGTAAGCATCAAGCTTTCACCTTCTACTTTTCTAAATTGCTGATTACCAATGTGCCGGAATCCGACCTCTGATCTTTTTACTTCGGTCACTTTTGGAGTATCAACTTGTTCAATTGGAATGGGTAAATGATAGCGCAAGCCTGATTGAGCAACACGGGTTACTTTCCCAAAAGTTCTTACAACCCCAACTTCATCTGGACCAACACTATAAATACCTGTTAATAACCACAATACTAATACAACTCCAATTATCGGCATTACACCGACTGACAATAGCTTTTCAGGGATGTTAATTTCTACATCTCCAAACATAACTTTACGTCCTGCCATAATTCCTCCTTATTATTTTAATTCTCGTCGCAAACGCGCGACAGGATAATTAAGTTGCTCCCGGTATTTAGCTATTGTTCTACGAGCAACATTATATCCAATAGCTTGTAATTTTTCAGCTAACTTTTTATCATTATACGGTTTTCTCTTGTTTTCGTTCACAATAATATCTTTTAATACTTGTTTAATCAAGTTTGTACTAATTATCTCTCCGGATTGTTTCTTTGCGCTTTCAGTGAAAAATGATTTTAATTCAAATACACCAAAAGAAGTGTCAACATACTTGCCCCTCGTTGATCTACTTATGGTTGAAATATCCATCTCAATTTCATCAGCAATATCTTGAAGTTTCATTGGATGTAAGTCTTTTGTTTCACCGGAGAAAAACTGTGGTTGCTTGTCGATAATAGTTTTTGTGACACGGATTAGAGTATTGCGGCGTTGCTTGATAGCCTCAATAAACCAATTAGCAGAATTAGATTGTTCTCTTATATATTTCCTGGCATCGGTAGATATTTGTGCGCCCTCTTCCAACAACCCAATGTAATCCGGGCTAATTCGTAATTCGGGCAAACCTGAATCATACGTCTGAATACTCCACTCACCATCTCGCTCTCTTACAATTAAGTCAGGAATTACAATTTCCTCCTTACTTGCTATTTTCCCCTCTCCGGGACGAGGATTTAAATGGGTAATGGCTTCTTTTGCGTCTGCTAATTCGTCTTCAGTACAGCCCAGTTTTCTTTGCAAGGATTCATAACGTTTATTGCTAAAATCATCTAAATAATCTGATACTATTCGATGAGCCAAAGAATCATTTTTATCTTTTAACTGAATCAATAGACATTCTCTTAGGTCGCGTGATGCAATTCCAATTGGTTCTAAGTGTTGGACAATCTTTAGAATTTTTTCTACGTTTTCCTCATCTGAATTTAGTCTGTCAGCAATCAATGATAATTCAATAGTAAAGTACCCGCGGTCGTCTAAATTCCACAATATTTCCTCGGCAATAACATGTTCAAATTCGCTTAGTCCATAAATGTCTAACTGTCCAACTAACTCTTCAATGAAATCAAGCTGATATTTTTGAGGTATGTCTTTATTGTCGGGAGAATATTGAAATAATGATCTTGGCTCGTGCTCATCTGCATCAAATGAGACATCCATCGTATCTCTGTCTGAATCATCGGAGGATATTGGTGTATCATCTTCCCGTTGTATTTCTTCTAAAACAGGATTGGTTTCTAGCTCGTTTAATATTTTTTGTTCAAGATTAACAATATTAAGTTGTAATAGCTTAGCCAGTAAAATTTGGCGCGGTGCTAAAATTTGTTTTTGGACTAGTTTTTGTTGAAGTCTTTGCATTATAATTGGAATCTTTGCCCAAGATACAAACGTCGTACTTCTTCGTCTCCTGCTAGCTCGTCAGAAGTACCGGATTTTAAAATCCTACCTTCATATAAAAGATATGATCTATCTGTAATGGAGAGTGTCTCACGTACATTGTGGTCAGTTATTAATACACCAATATCTCTATTTTTTAATGAATGTACAATTGACTGGATATCTTCAACTGCAATTGGATCAATACCTGCAAACGGTTCATCCAATAATATAAAATCCGGGTCCAACGCTAATGTTCGGCAAATTTCCACTCGACGGCGCTCTCCTCCCGAAAGATTATATCCTTTGCTATTCCTGACATGTTTTATAGATAAATCATTCAATAAATTCTCAATTATCTGTTCTCTCTCATCTTTTTTATTATTAGTCATTTCTAATACTAATCTTAAATTTTCTTCTACTGTAAGTTTGCCGAAGATTGAAGGTTCTTGTGATAAATATCCTAAACCAAGCCTAGATCGTTTGTACATTGCCAATTCAGTTATATCTTCATTATCGAATAAAATATGTCCTTTAGATGGTTTGATCATACCGGTAATCATATAAAAAGTTGTTGTTTTACCTGCTCCGTTAGGACCTAACAAACCAACAATTTCACCTTTGTGAACTTCAATGCTTACGTCATTTACAACCCAGCGTTTGCCATACTGCTTAAATAATGATTCTGTCTTTAATCCGGTATGATTTTTCATCTACTTGTCACTCCGCGTGGTTTTAATATTTTCCATCGTTCCATGTTAACATCGGATTCAAATCCGATACCATATAAAGTATCATTGGTTCCCGTAGTAATCATAACAGAGTCTTCAGTAAAAATTAACTCCGTTGTATTGTCCCAAGATAGAGTATCGGTGAAAAGAGTGACACCACTATCAGACTTAACGCTAATGTTGTTAACTGCTCGCAAAAAATTGCTACGCTCATTTATTTCAGCTTTATCCGCCAATACACTTGACAAGTGTTGTTCGTTTGCATTATAAAAATCAATCTGAACATTATTTTCCAAAGTTATAAACCCTTTATTGTTAAATTGCTCAAGATAATCTGCCTTAATATCTGCGCGCTTGACACCGGCATTAGTTACTGTAATTCTTACATCCCAGCTTTCTTGGTCGGGTTTTTCAGCTAAATCCTCATATTGAGAATCATTAATGATTGGCGTATTGCAACTTGTGGTGATTGCAATAATCACTAACAACGGGATACGTTTGAAGATGACATTAAACATTATTTATAATTGACGAATATTTTATCCTTCACTAGCTGTAATGCTTCTTCATATCTACATTGAGTAGTTAATATCCAATCAATTGCTTCACGAAAAGCGCCATTTCCACCATCTTTGTTAGTTATATATAACGCAATATTTTTAACCAGGTCAACAGCATTATTAACTGCAATAGGCACTCCAACTTGATGCATTACCGGCAAATCGATAATATCATCGCCTATATAGGCGATCTCGTCATCATTCAGATTATATTTCTGTTTCAACTTAATATATGGTACAATTTTATCCAATGTTCCATTATAAACATCTTCAATTCGTAATTCTTTTGCTCTTATCTCCGTAGCTTTTGAATACCTTCCTGATATAAGTGCAATTTTCAAATTTACTGCACGAGCCACCGCCATACCTGATCCATCGGTTACATTAAATTTTTTAAATTCATCACCACTGTCACTTTTATATATAGCTCCGTCCGTTAATACACCATCAACATCTGAAATTATAAGTTTAACCTGCGATACTTTTTCTTTTATTGATTTATCCACTTTCAACCCCCGTTTCACGAAGATGGTTAATTTGAATTAATAAATTTTCTAATTGATCCAGGGGCCACTGTGTTGCGGAATCTGATTTAGCATTTTCAACATCATCGTGAACCTCCAAAAATAATCCATTACATCCAGCGGCAACTGCAGCATTGACCATTGTTGGAATGTATTTCCGCAATCCGCCCGGTGGAGTTTCCAGCATTACCGGGAATTTGTGCGCTATGAGTCCCATCAAAAATTACCGGATATCCTGTTTCATCCTGCATTATTGGAATTGAACGCATATCTACAATTAAATTATCAAATCCAAATGAGTTCCCGCGTTCGGTAATGAATATTCGATTATTACCGGTACTTTCAATTTTTTCTACGATATTTTTTACTTTCCAAGGAGACAAAAATTGTCCCTTTTTAACATTTACCGGTTTCCCTGTATCTCCGGCAGTAATTAATAAATCTGTTTGTCGACAAAGAAAAGCCGGTATTTGGATTATATCTGCTACCTCTGCAATTGCTGTTGCCTGTTCCGGTAAGTGTATATCGGTAATAATAGGAATATTAAATTCACTTTTAACATCTGCTAAAATTTGCAAACCCACATCAATACCGGGTCCTCTAAAAGATGAAACAGAGGTACGATTTGCCTTGTCATAAGAACTTTTAAAAATAAATGGTAAAGCTAATTTATCGGTGATTTTTTTTATTGCCTCCGCCATCCTCATTGTATGGTCTCGGCTTTCGATTACACACGGACCTAATATCAACGGAAAAGTTTTACCGCCGAAAGAAATATATTCGGTTATATTAATTAATTTCAATTTTAATTTATTTATTAGATGTGAAATTTACGGCAGCTTTAATGAAATCGCGAAATAAAGGATGGGCGCGATTTACACGACTTTTTAACTCAGGATGGAATTGTGTTGCTATATACCAGGGATGATTTTTCAATTCAATTATCTCTATTAAATTTAAATCATTATTTACACCAGATATAATCATACCATTTTTTTCTAAACGCTGTCTATATCGATTATTTACTTCCCATCGGTGACGGTGGCGTTCTGACGTATTGGTTTGATTATATGACGAAAATGTCTTTGTTCCTCGTTTGATATCACAGTCATATGCTCCTAAACGCATTGTGCCACCCTTCGCCTTAATTGCTTTCTGCGATTCCATTAAATCAATAACAGGAAATTTTGTATTTTTTTCAAATTCAGTGCTGTTAGCACCTTTCAATCCACAGATATTTCGGGCAAAATCAATTACCGCACACTGTAACCCAAGGCAAATGCCTAAAAACGGGATTTTATTAACCCGAGCGTATTCGCAAACTTTTATTTTACCTTCTGCTCCGCGTGGCCCAAAACCCGGTAAAAGCAATACACCGTCAACGTCTGAAAGTGCCCTTTTTATTTTTTCGTCATTAATTAACTTATCACTTTGAATCCATTTTAAGTTAACTCGAACATCATTTTCAACTCCGGCATGTATAAATGCTTCCATTACACTTTTATAAGCATCAGGAAGCTCGATATACTTACCGCACATTGCAATGGTCACTTCTTGCTTCGGATTATTGTACCGTGTCATAAATTTCTTCAATTTTTCCACGTTCGGTAACCGTTTTAGCTGCAATCGCTCTGCGATAATTTTACCGACCTTTTGGTTATATAATGATAACGGTACTTCATAAATACTTTCAACTTCATAACCTTCAATAACATTAGAAGGAGCAACGTTGCAGAATAAAGCAATTTTATCGATAACTTCTTGAGTTATTGACCTTTCCGTACGGCACAGAATTATATCGGGCGATAACCCGATTTCACGCAACTTCATGACTGAGTGCTGAGTGGGTTTGGTTTTTAATTCTTCACTTGCTTTAATGTATGGTACAAGCGTTAAATGCATAATTAAGTGGTTATGATAACCAAATTCAACAGTTAGTTGACGTATTGCTTCCAAAAATGGCAAACTTTCAATATCACCTACGGTACCGCCAACCTCACAGATTACCACATCATAGTTATTATCAATATTAACTGCCTTGATCCTTCGTTTTAGTTCATTGGTAATATGTGGAATGACTTGCACTGTTGCACCAAGATAGTCGCCGGTTCGTTCCCTATCTAATACTGAACTATAAACTTGCCCAGCTGTAGCATTATTTTGGGCACCCATATTTTCATCGATAAATCGCTCATAATGCCCTAAATCCAAATCTGTTTCAGAGCCATCATCAAGTACAAATACTTCTCCATGTTGATATGGATTCATTGTACCGGGATCAACATTTAGATACGGATCGAGCTTTAAAATAGTTACGCGCAAACCGGAACTCTTTAATAAATACCCGATTGATGCCGCAGCAATTCCCTTACCCAAACCGGAGATTACGCCACCTAACACAAAAATGTATTTCGTCTGTTTTTTCATATTATAAATTTAATTGTTCTAAGTCTTCCGGAATATCAATCCCTCGGTAAGGGAAATTACACATAGCAACTCTAATGGGAATTTTATTATCCAAAGCTCGCAATTGCTCCAAATGTAATAATTGTTCATTCTTAGATTGCTCTAATCCGGTGAAAGCCACCAAAGTGTTTTTTCGATACCCATAAATTCCTATGTGACGAAAATATTGTACTGTTCTATTGGAGATTTCACGGTAAAAACCGACAGCGTTGCCATTTTCATCAATTTTAACTTTCACGGTATTGGGATTATTAAAATCATCTTCGGTAATTACCGTACTAGCTAACGTCACAATTTTAACAGTTTTGTCGTCAAACTGCGAGATTAAATCATCAATCATTTTTGGATCAAGCATCGGCTCATCACCTTGAATATTAATGATAATTTCAGCATCAATATTTTCTACTGCTTCAGCAATTCGATCTGTACCTGATTGATGTTTTAACGATGTCATCATTACTTCTACATCATAATTCTTTAGAGCATCAATCGTTTCTTGTGAATCAACTGCAATTATCACTCTGTCTAATTTTTGGGATCTTATAGCACGCTCATAGACGTGTATAATCATCGGTTTGTTACGGATGGGGAAAAGTATCTTACGAGGGAAGCGGGTCGATTCCAAACGAGCAGGAATGACTCCGATAACCATTATCGGATTCCTCCGAAATAACAAATTGATATATGTGGAATCATAATTTGATTAACAAGATGAGTGAATTTATTAGTTAGTTCAATCCAATTACAAGAAAAAGGGCGTATAATAATGGAATTTAAACTATTTAAATCTCAATTTTTTATAGGACTAAAGAAATATTAACTTTTGTTCCTAAATAAGTAACTAAAATGGAAAAAACCACATATTTTACAGAAACAACTATCGACGAAATTGCTAAATCAATGTATCGAAAACTTGATAGCCAATTTGATTTATATAAAAATAGGTTAGAAATTCAAAAATCTGCGTTACTTATTCTTGATATGCAAGATTTTTTCCATAATGAGAACTCGCATGCATTTGTTCCTAGTGCAAAAACTATCATTAAGCCAATCAAATCTTTAGCTAATTTATTTATAAACAATAAACTTCCAGTAATTATAACCAAACATATCAATACTAAAGCAAATGCTAAACAAATGGATTATTGGTGGCGAGATATTCTGACGCAAGACGCTGAATTCAGTCAAATAATTTCGGAATTCGATCTTCCACAAGCAGAATTAATTATTAAATCTCAATACGATGCATTCTATAACACAAAACTTAACGAAACATTACAAAAGAACAATATTGAACAATTAATAATTACCGGTGTTATGACCCATTTATGTTGTGAGACAACCGCACGCTCTGCATTTGTAAGGGGATATAACGTGTTTTTTCCTATTGATGGAACTGCAACATATAATCAGGAATTCCACAATGCCACACTCACAAATTTGGCTCACGGATTTGCAAATATCACTTTAATTGAAAATTTAATACACGCATTTAATGGTAAGTAAAAATACAAACGTTATTATTATTGGAGCCGGACCAGCCGGGATTGCCTGCGCAATTCAATTGAAGCGTTATAATATTAACACTATTGTATTGGAAAAAGACAAAATCGGCGGTTTACTCAAAAATGCAAATCTTGTTGAAAATTATCCTGGATTTCCCAATGGAATAAATGGTGAAAAGTTCGTACAGCTCCTGAAAAAACAATCTCAATCAAATAAATTAGATGTTAAATATGAAATTGTGGAATCTGTTGAGTTCTTAGATGATACTTTTAGTATAAATACTAATAAAAAAAAATATCATTCAAAGTATTTAGTGATTGCAAGTGGTACAAGGCCAATTGTTCCGGAAGTTCCGTTTATACAAGATAACATTAAAAGTAAAGTATTCTTTGAGATTTACAAACTTGGTCAAATTAAAAATAAGAATATTGCTATCATAGGTGCAGGTGATTGTGCATTTGACTATGCCCTTAATCTTGGCAATAATAATAAAGTAATAATTCTAAATAGAAGTAACCTAATTAAAGCTCTGCCGATTTTACATGATAGGGTTTCTAAAGTTGAGAATATAAAATATTTTAATAATACAACTGTTCAGGAAATAGATACAATCGATAAACAGTTAAATCTTATTTTGAAAAACACCGATGAATCATTTTTAGTTGACTACTTACTCATCGCCATTGGACGTGAAACAAATCTTGACTTTATTGACAAAGATTTATTGAAAAATCCAAATGTATTTCAAATAGGCGACGTAAAAAATGAGCAATTTCGACAAACATCTATCGCTATTGGCGATGGAACTTTTACTGCCATGAATATTAATAATATTTTGAACTAAGGAGATTGATGAAAGTAATTGCAAAAACCGGAAATGATAAATTAGCAACTGTATTTGTTGCCCAATCAGGCAACGGAAAATTACTTGAATTTGTAGAATCAGTTCCACCACCTTTTACTATAGATGAGAAATGGGTATTGATTATTTCAACATTATACGGCTGTCCAATTAAGTGTCGTTTTTGCGATGCCGGCAGTTGTTATAATGGTAGACCAACTAAAGATGAGCTGTTATTCCAAATCGATTATTTAATTAAAAATCGGTTTGGTGTTAAAAGTGTACCTTCAAAGAAATTTAAAATTCAATTTTCACGGATGGGTGAACCATCATTTAATCCTGCTGTTTTAGAAACGTTAAAAGATATCCCAACACATTATGATGCTACGGGGTTTTATCCTTCACTCTCAACTATCGCTCCAAATGGAACTGATAAATTTTTTGAAGAACTCCTGTTGATTAAGAATAAATATTATAAAAACAAATTTCAGTTCCAGTTTTCAATCCACAGCACCGATTTGAATCAAAGAGATTGGCTAATACCGGTAAAAAAGTGGAGTTTTGAAAAAATGGCGAAATATGGTGAAAAATTCCATATAGGTAATGAACAAAAAGTAACTCTCAATTTTGCTTTATCAGATAATTCAATAGTAGAACCGGAAGCTTTATTAAGGTATTTCAATCCGGAGCACTTTTTAATCAAAATAACCCCGGTAAATCCAACTTTTAAGGCGAAAAAAAATAATTTGGATTCATCCTTCGCCAAATCATCTAAGCAAAATGTAATAATTGATAACTTAAGAAATGCCGGATACGAAGTAATTATTAGTATTGGTGATCTAACTGAAAATGAAATTGGCAGTAATTGCGGACAGCATGTTATGAACTTTTTAGAGAATAAAGTAAAACTTAAGAATAGCTATACATTTCCAATACAAAAGTATTTGATTTAATTTACTTATTCGTACCGCAACGCATCGATTGGATCAAGTTTGGCGGCTTTATAGGCAGGATAAATGCCAAATCCGATACCAATTACTGAACATACAACCAATCCAATTATAGCCCAATCAATAGGAATTTGGGCAGGAATATTAAGCAACATCGCCACAAGATTACCTCCTGCAAGTCCTAATATTACTCCTACAATTCCGCCAAATTCGCTTAAGAAAACCGCTTCTAATAAAAATTGTGTGAGTATGTCACGACGAGTAGCACCGATCGCTTTGCGGATACCAATTTCCTTAATACGTTCTGTTACGGATACTAACATAATATTCATAATACCGATACCGGCAACCGCCAAAGCAATTACGCTAACCGCAAATGCAAACATTTTTATACCAGCAGTAAAACTACTGAATGTTTCTATCAACTCTGCGTTAGATGAAACTTCAAAATCATTCTCCGCTCCGGGTTCTACCTTTCTAATGGCGCGTAAAACCCCTATCGCTTCATCCATGGTTTTATCATATAATTCTGCTGATTGCGCTTCAATTGTGATTGATAAAGAGGATCGCTGATCGGCAAACCTCTGTAAATAATTGGTAATCGGAATTAATACATAGTTATCTTGGCTTTGACCAAATAATTCTCCAACTCTTTCCAAAACTCCAATTACATTAAAATCAATACCATTTATTGATATGGATTTTCCTAAAGGATCTTCAAAAGGGAATAGCTGGTCAACAGCATCCATTGCAATAATTGCCACCCTACGATAATTATCAACATCCTGCTGTGTTATATCGCGACCATCCCCAATAAAAGCATTTAACGTCCTTAAACTACCAACACCACCACCATTTAAGTAAACACCTTTAGTTTTTTTATCTTTATATTTAATACTTATTCCACCGGTTCCATCAATTACAGTAACAAGCTTCGGTAAGGTGGATCTTTCTTTTAATTCTTGATATTGATTATAGCTGATGTTTCGTCGATTTCGATATTTACCGTCTCTATGTCCAACTTGGATTACAGGATATTTTTGGATGAGAAATGTATTTGTTCCAAAGACATTAAGTCCCTCAGTAATAGATGATTCCATTGTTCGTATTGCAGTCATAACACCGATAACGGAGAATACTCCGATTGCAATTCCCAACAGTGTTAAAATTGAGCGAAGTTTATTGGCTTTTAATGCATCCACGGCCATACGAAAACTTTCTTTAAGTGTATTTTTTAAGTGACTGCGTTTTGTTCTAGTCATAACTTAACGCCTCAATAGGATCTAACTTGGCCGCTCGATAAGCCGGAACTAACCCTGAAACAATTCCTACCGTCAGGCTAATTATAACTGCTAAAATCGCGAGTGAAACCGGCATGGTTGAAGGTAAAAATTGGTTAATAACAAAGCTTAAAGCATAAGCAAATCCGAGACCGGTCAGTCCCCCCATTAAACAAATTAATACTGCCTCAATCAGAAATTGACTAAGTATTACATTGCGGGTTGCACCAATCGCTTTGCGTATTCCTATTTCTCTTGTTCGCTCTTTAACTGATACGAACATAATATTCATAATACCTATACCTCCCACAACCAGGGAAAGAACAGTAATAAAAATCCCTGTTCCACCAATAGCTAATTTTATACCGTTATAGGTTGTTTCGAATGCCTCTTGCTTATTAATTGCAAAATTATCTTGCTCATCAGGTCTTAATCCTCTTATCCGTCTCATAATGGATCGAACTTCAAACTCAGCTTCTTCCATATAATTCTTATCAACTTTTACGGATAACCGAAAAAATCCCCTACGGGAAAATAATCGTTGAAAAGTTCCAAGCGGAATTATGGCTTGATTATCCATACTTTGTAAACCCAAGAATTTCCCCTGCTTTTCAATGATACCAACCACTCGGAATTTATAGGGTCCAATTTTAACATTCTCACCTATAGGATCGGAATTCTCAAACAGCTCTTCAGCTACATCATATCCAATAACAGCCACCCTTGAACCTGAGTTATTTTCTCCTTGTGTGATAAATCGCCCTTTTTCAATTGTAGTATTTGATGTCTGCATGTAATCTGTTGTAGTACCAACGATTGATACACCGGTAATATTTTTTTCGTCTCTTGACATTTCAGACATTCTAAAGCTTTGCGATGAGGCCGCTATAACATATTTGCCTTGTTCTACTAATTTTTCAGCATACTCCGGTTTTATTTCAGGACGATTCCTTAGTTCCCAGTAATCCTGATGACCGAACCATTCAAATTTGGATATGAAAAATACATCCTTTCCAAGCATTGACATACTTTTCTCAAAAGACTTATCCAATCCTGAGATAAGTGTGCCCATCAAGGTCACGGCTAAAACGCCGATGATTATTCCGAGCGCAGTGAGAAAAGAACGCAGTTTACTAGAAAAAATTGCGCTGACTGCAATTCGAATATTTTCAAAAAATAATTGGAACATGATATTGGGAATTATTTATTATTCTTTTCATCAGTACGGATTTTGCCGTCCAATAGATTGATTGTCCGATTGGCATGTTCAGCAATATAACGTTCATGAGTTACCAATATTATTGTATTCCCCGAATCATGAATCCTATCAAATATTTTCATGATCTCTTCGCCGCTTTTGCTATCTAAATTTCCTGTAGGTTCGTCGGCAAGAATAATGGATGGATTGGTAACTAATGCCCGAGCAATTGCTACTCTTTGGCGCTGTCCTCCTGACATCTCATTCGGTTTATGCTTCATTCGATCAGCTAGACCTACTTTCTCAAGTGCGTTTTTTGCATGTTCCAAACGATCCTCTCTAGGCACATTAGCATAAATAAGTGGAAGTTCTACGTTTCGTAAAGCAGTCAATTTGGACAATAAATTAAATGTCTGAAATACAAAACCAATTTTTCGATTTCTAATGGATGCTAATTGATTGTCATCCATTTCATGAACAGGTTCATTTTCAAATATATATGTACCTTCAGATGGTGTATCTAAACACCCAATTACATTCATTAAAGTTGATTTTCCTGAACCGGATGGTCCCATTATTGAAATATATTCATTCCTATTTATATTGAGATCAACTCCATCCAGCGCATGTACATCCTCTGCACCCAAATTGTAGATTTTTTTTACCGCTTTAAGAACGATCATTTCTCCATTTTTTACTTCTGCGGACATTTATCTATTCATCCTCTTTTTTATCGTTCTTTTCTTTCGAACTGCCTTCAACCTCTATTTCGGATAAATGTTTCAGGTCACGGCTTATTGCTTTATAACTGCCGGTTACAATAATATCTCCTTCTTCCAAACCTTCTAATACCTCATAGCTGTTTTCGGAAGAAATTCCTACTTTAACTGGCTTAATAAACGAATATTTTTGATCTTTTTTCCGACGGGGACCCTTGCGACTTTTTTTGTCATCTGTTTCTTTATCAATATCTTCAGCATCGCCTACAATAAATACTACTTCTATCATTTCCTTCTTTTGCTTCTCGCTACTTTCTATATCCCCAGTTTCTACAGTTTTTTCAGATTTTTTACCACGGCCACGTTTCTTATTGGCAACTTCATCTTCCCAACCCTCCTGCCTCACTGTTAAACTTTGGATTGGAATAGATAAGGCATCTTCTTTAACATCAGTAATAATATCGGCAGTCGCACTCATGCCCGGGCGAATACTTTCCGGCACATCAACCATGCGTACTTTTACCTCAAAATTGGTTACTTGCTCCTGTGTTCCTAGTGATTGAGTTTCTGCTATATGAGCAATCTCGCTTACAATGCCGATAAATGAAGTATCTTGAAATGCGTCAATTTCGATTTCGGCTGTATCGCCAACGGTGACTGAGACAACATCGTTTTCGTTAACATCCACAACTACTTCCATCTTGGAAAGGTCGGCAACTATCATCAATACATCAGCTTGGAACATTGAGCCCAAAGCCATTTCACCAACTTCTTTATTAATTTTAGCAACTGTACCGGATTGTGGTGCAACAATACGAGTCTTGGAAAGCTGATCTTCTTGCGATGATAAACCTGCAAGTGCTTGCTCTAACTGACTTTCAGCAAGTTGGTGTTGAGCTGTGATGGATTCCAATTCTTGCTGAGAGATAAGATCATTTGCAAACAGTGATTCCGTACGATCTTTTTGTGCTTTTATTTGCAGTAAACTTGCGCGGGCGGATTTTACCGATGAACGCGCTTGATTATATGTCGCTCTTACCTGTTTTTCATCCAATGAAATTAAATGTTGACCTTTTGTGACATTATCACCTTCATCTACAGTGATATCAGTAATCCAGGCTGAAATTGTTGCACTAATTTTTACTTCAACTTCCGGCTGAATTACACCACTGCCGTTCACTTTGTGAATCACAGTTTGCCGTTTCACTTTTTCAGTTTCAACTGTTATCGCTTCGGTATCTGATTTAAGCAGATTCCCTGCCACCAGGATAATTAGGACTACTACAACTCCTATAATTATCCATAATTTCTTTTTATTTTTTTTCTTTTTAGCCAAAACTAACTCCTAATTTTTATCAAAAACTTGATCTAAAATTCCCAACTGTGCTTTTAAGTAGGCTTGTTGAATCCTAGCATCATATTTTGATGAAACCAAATCCACACGTGCCCGTGCAACAGACACCTGAGCATCTAATAATTCTAATATTGAGGCCGAACCTAATCTGTAACGTTCATTAACTAGTTTAAAATCTTCTTCAGCAGAAGCTAATACTTCTTCATTAATCGGTATTATTTTAAAATAATCACTCACAATTCCTAGTAAACTTTCCAAGCGTACTATTGCGTCATTTATAACGGTAGTCCGGTCATTTTCTTGTTTTTGTACTGCTAGCTTAGCTTGTTGTGATTGCGTTGAAAGCGCAAGTCCACTAAATATTGGGAATGATAGATTCAATCTTGTTGTCATTGTCCAGTCATTTTTAAGGGCATCGGTCAATCCACCTAATTCCTTACTGTATGCTTGATGAGATATGGAGGCACTCAATGATGGTAACCGCAAGGCGACAGCTAATTTCTTGTTAAGTTTAGCATCGATAAGTTGAGATTCGGCAGCCAAAATTCCTGGATTATTTTCTTCCAAGATATCAATTGCTTCTGCAAAATCAGGAACAGGATGTAGTGGTAAAATTTCTTCACTGATTTTTAACTCACTGTTATCGCCAATCATTCCCATTGCGTTGCGAAGTTCGGATATTGCTACATACAATAAAGCCTGTTGAGTAATTAACGCAGATTTTGCTGTGCCCCGTGCCACTTCTGATTTAAGTAAATCGGTTTTATTAGCAGCGCCGAGGTCATATTTTTTCTGAGCTAATTCAACTTGCTGCTCTGCGAGTTCCAAACTTTGTTTAGAGACTTCCAATAACTGTTGTTTTTTTAACAATTGGAAATAAGTACGATGAACTTCAGCAATGACATTGATGCGCATCTGCCTTTCTAATTGTTGTGTAAATTTATAGTTATTGTTTGCTCGCGCAATACGATTCCACCAACCACCACCATCAAAAATATTTTGTGTTCCAGTTACTCCTATTGACCACGAGATCTGATTAGGGAATAAATCAATTCTGCCAAAGTCTGTTGCGCTATTTTCTGCATAACTTGTTTCATTGCGTCCACTTGAGAAATTAATGGAAGGTAAAATATTGCTTAAAGCACCTACTTTTCCTACTTTCGCAGATTTTAAATCGAGCTGTGCTGATTGTAATGTTTCCTTGTTCTCTAGTGCAATATTTACACAATCGTTTAGCGATAATTCCTGCGCGTAAATCACACTTGATAATATTAATATTATCGAAAAAATCGATATTTTAGTTCTCTTCATATGCCTACCCTGTTAATCCCACGAAAAAGCTGGAAAATCCAGCCCCAATTAATCGCAATACAAACCATGCAACAAGCATTGCTATTAAATAAGGTTTCGTTTTTTTATTGTAAATAATTCCCATTCCGATTGCGATTAATACGATTCGCCAAATTGCAAATATATCAATACTTGCTAAAAGGGGATTAATGAATGATCCCTTTTCTCCAATTCCCAAAACACCTAATCCTGTATATACTTCCAAAGACCATTTACTCAGCATCAATGGAATTTTTACAATGGATTCAAGAATAATGATCATATAAGCCCAAGCAGTTATATTTAATACTTGACCATATTTAGCACTTCCTCCCATAAAAGTATTTCCAACCAGTAAAACAATTAACGCCATAAAAAATACTGTAATAGGGTTACCTAAAAAACTAAATATCCATCCGGTAATTTGAGGTCCGGACATTTGATCGTCAATTCTCTCATAGAATTCAGTTTTTTGCTCTTCTGATAATCGTGAATTATTTTGTATGCGTTCGACTGCGGCATCGTATCCAGCTTCCGTAGCTAAATCTTGAATTGCCCAAAAAGATAATACGCCGATTACTGCGAGTATTAATAATGGAACTATAGCCTTTTTCCAGTCAAAATCTTTTGCTGCTTCAAAAACTTTGCTCGGAGCAGTGTATGAGTTAATTACATTTGCTAGTATTGACATGATATGATCTTCCTATTTAGAAATTAGTTTGACACAATGACAACTTAAAGGTTGTCATATTAATATTAAAAATCATCCTTCATTTCCATTAAATATTTAAATGCTGCTTCGTAAGTGTTTTTAATCTGCCCATCAAGGATAGCCTCTTCTATTGCAGATTTTATCTGACCCACTTGTTTCCCTTCTTTTAAACCGCAAACTTGCATTATTTCATCGCCTCTCACGGGCGATTGGAATGCTCTGAATTTATCGCGTTCGACGACATTCTGCATAAATATTTCAACTCGTTCAAAATTACCCATATATCGTTTCACACGTTCAGAGTTCTTACTTGTAATGTCGGCTCGGCAAAGCATTAGCAGATCATCTGTTTCGTCACCTGAAGCAATCATTAACCGTCTGACTGCAGAATCTGAAACTCCTTCCTTAGCAAGGGCAATTGGACGTAGGTGCAGAATCGTCATCTTGATCAAGTAATCTCTCAATTCATTAGACAGCTTCATACGTTTACTAATCTTATGCAACATCCGCGATCCAAGGTCATCGTGTCCGTGGAAAGTAAATCCCTTGGATTTATGAATACGCCTTGTTTTTGGTTTTCCGATATCATGTACAAGAGCGGCAAAGCGCAATTCCATTTTATCAGATAAAGTTGCGGTATTGTCCACAACTTGCATAGTATGGTAAAATATATCCTTATGATGCCACTCCTTTGGTTGTTCCATTCCAACCATAATGTCAATTTCAGGAAAGACGAATTTCAATAAACCGGTTTGGTGTAAAATGATTAATCCTATTGATGGCTTATCAGTTTCCAAAATTTTTATTAATTCTGCGGTAATCCTTTCCTGAGAAACTATT
>PVMK01115752.1_pt1 | contig 26809 bp, 34 predicted proteins | sample 1853481 | NCBI WGS metagenome assembly PVMK01 (sample SAMN08533507, study PRJNA380276) | Marine sediment metagenome, whole genome shotgun sequencing project. | reverse complement strand
TCCTTTAATTGACCTATACGGTTTTCTAGTATTTGTCTGTGCCGTCTTGTAATCATACAGAACCCACATTTCTACTTTGTTGCCGAACTTGCGAATGGTAGTAGGGTCAGCGTAGGTGGTAAGTCCAACACGGCGGCTAGTGTCAACCTCAACCCACTCCGCCATCGCACTACTGCTCACAACAGCTAGTAGCATCATCAAAATAGCTTTATGCATTACAATTCATTTATCTATGAAGCTTTTTCAGTTCTTCTTCATCTGGTCCAACTTGTTGCTGTTGCTGTTGCTGTTGCTTTGATTGATGGTTAGAGCGTCGTTTTTTCGCCTCGTCATTAATAGATGATTTTTCTTTTCGCTCTTGTTTAAACTGACCTTCTGTAGTCAATAAATCTGAACTGTCATATAAATTTCCATAAAGTCCACTGGCGTAAACATTATTTATAATAAGTAACCCAAACGCTAGAATAAATAAGGTTTTCATTTTTTATCCTGTCTGCAAATTATTTTCCACCAAATTTCGGTTATACATATTTGTTGGTATCGATTTTGAATTGTTGGTACAAGTGGTTTAAATATACCAACAATAAGGGCTATATTGCAATAGATGGGGATGAATGGCATAAAACAAAAAACCCGCTAATCGTAAGGATTGAAGCGGGTTTCGTGTACAGATTTGAACGGGATAAAACACTTAATTGGCGGAGGCGGCGGGAATCGAATAGTAGCCTGTAACTGTTACCACAGGCTGATCTAGGTTTTTTCTATTTTCAAGATACCAACAAATATACCATCAAATTCATTGGCTTTGATTGGATGCTATTGGATTGCTATGGACACGACCGTACGCTTTTGGCACAAAGCAGACGCTCATTTAGGCTTTGTAGATAACGAAAGCTATAAAGGCTATTGTTTATCAGTTTTTTGTTTGAAGGCAATTAAGTTGGAAGGCAGGTGAAAGAAAATAAGTTCAACATGTTTGGCATGATTCTTTAACTTTTTGTTCCAAGGATGGTCTCATTCCAGCTGTACGACCTTCTTCAAAGGCTATCTCTGAATTTATACCTTTACTAAGGCGATAGGTTGTCCATAAAGCACCTACTCGATTTCCTGAAGCACAGTGAACCAAAACAGGCGTTTGCACATCTTCAATCGCCTTAGAAAAAGCAGCAAGCTGCTCATTATTTATGCCTGCACCTGTAACAGGGATGTTGATATAACTCATCCCTGCAGATTCCACGTCTTTTTTCTCCTTAGCCGTCCCCTCTGCCTCAGTACGCAAATCAATGATGGTGGCAAAGCCTTTTTCAGCGAGTTCTTTAACACCCCCTTCACCAATAGTCCCTGATGTGGCTAGTGTTGGCGTAGCTCGGTTATAGTTCTTAATTGAGCTTTGAATCTCATTACCAAACGGAACTTGAACTTCAGCAGAAGCTGGGGAAACAAGCACTAAGGCTAATAATAGGGTAAATATATATTTCATAATGGATTCCTTATAATTGATTGAGGGCTCTGTTGCAAAGTTTGAGCTAATGAATAGGGAATGATTGCGATATTGAACTTCAAACCTGCAAACATAAAACAAATAAAATGAGATTGTATAATGAGCTCTACCGTATTAACTCAAACCTATTCTGCTTCTTTGTAATTATCAACCAGATATTGGTATGCAATATCTACAACATAGTCAGGAAGGCTTTTATCGGTCATGCCAAATGACCAAGCACCGGCAAAAGCACCGGCGGCCCTTTGAATACGTGTCCTTCCAATTTCTTCTCCTGTCTCTTTATCTACCAGTATCAGCTCCATACTTATATCTGATTGACCTGCCCATGCACCGGCAAAGAATCTAGTAGTACCACTAATGACTCTCAGTGAAACAACTCGTGGCTGAATTTCCACCGTTCGTCCGCCTTGTACGTAACCAGCCTTGGCATTCCAATTGCTGATTAATGGATCCAGCTTTGTTTTTAGCTTCACATCAAGACTTTTTGCAACTACTACCTTTTCCGGTTCCGTTTACACGGAGGGAGCTAGAGTCATATCAGCAAGCTTGAAATTGTCAAACGATGAAAGCGGCTCAGCTGTAGGCTGCATTCTGCTGGACTCTTCTATGGCAACGAGTTTGCGTTTAGCTGGATCTGAAGCGCAACCAACAAGAAATGTGCAAATAAAAACTAAGGCTATCTTCTTCATGTAAATCCTCCACTAAAATATTTAGCCACAAACCTATCAGATGATTGTACTCTGATGCACCTTAAGCTTAACCTACCATCAAATATTTCTATTTGACCAATCTCTTAAAGAAAAATCTACCCATGGCGGGCTATCCAGGATAGCGACATCTGCCATTTGAGTCAGTTGATTGCTATGGTGTACGCATGCCAATGAGTAGTTGTTGCCCGTAAATACGGATATAGTTTTGTTTGTGTCTTCCTCATCAACTTTAAAACCTAAGATTACGCATGCTGAGACCTTCACCATTTGTTTTTGAGGCTGCCTCCTTAATTGTCCATTGACGATAGAACCACAGCATCTGTTGACTCTCGCCTAGAGTATCAAAATAATCGATCTCATCCGCATGAAAATAGTACCGCACCAATCTGTCTATTTTCCGCTGGCAATGCTTTTCAATATCTATACCCATCGCACCATAGGTACTAAAACCAACTGAAATGGAATGGCCGCTATATGAAATGCTACAAAATATAGGGATGTCCCTAAGATAAGGGGTTGTCCGGAAGGGAATGAGCCCATCATAACCCTGTACACCTAGTTGCTGGCGTATAGCCTCAAAGAGCAAAAATCGAGCTATTGCATATTTCTGACGCCTTTTTGGGCTTTTCATTTTGGTGAATCGCTGTATTTCAGACTCGCCAAGTACATTTAAGCATTGGCCAATCGCTGAAGGAAACAGCTTAGTAGCATCTTCCAATACAAAGACCGTTGCAGAAGTCACTAAGTTTTTATTAATCAAGATGGACAGCTGTACCCTTTGAGTGCTCACACCAGCCATTAATAATCCCACGTGACACTCGAATTCTGTTTTACTACTCATTACTTTCTTCTTATAGAAACTGCGTATATTGATCACTGCGTTTCCCCCTTCAGCTACTACTCGTTTTTGCAAAGATAGCAATGCCGACAGAAATACCCACTCACATGCCTTACGGTCAGACTTAACAACTGCATTGGTTTTTTTATTGGTAACAAAATCACCCAGGTTTTTACTTACCCTCCGTTTTGGTTTGCTTCCAAAATAAAACTTAATTTTTTTATTTAAGCGTCCATTAAACTCCTCAGAATCTAGAGCCTCTTGGATAGAAAAAAAATGTTTAGTATCACTCGCATGTACTTCCGCACAAAAAACAAGTGACAACATCAAAACAAAAAAGTAGCTCCTCATCATTAGTCCCTCCTAATAAGCTCTTCTGAATGTATGGTGAGCAAGTACAGTCTCTCGAATAGTCCAGCTCGCAAACTTACAAAGATAGATTTTAGAGCTTTTCACTTCTGCAAGAAGTATGTAAATCTTACAACAGCCGATACTGACTCGTCTTTATTCCTACCACCACGCTGCCGTAAATTGTTATATAGCATAACTATACCAACCTCAGACTCTATTTTGTCCCCATTCCCAAAATATTTGACAGAAACGATTACTGTTAAAATTAATCAATGTTTACCTGTTGCGCGTAATATATAAAAGCTGAATTACTTTGGCCATAACAACACATTAGGATAAATACATGGCAACTTCATTCGCTATTTCTGAATGGTCCGGTTGGCAGGCTACGCTTTCTGAAGATTACGCTAACGAGTCGCATGCCTTGGCGATTTCTGAAATACCTGATGTTGCAAGCATCCCCCCCATGTTGCGCCGGCGTCTCAACTTGCTTGGACGAGCCTGCGCAAGCGAAATACTTAAACACCTGACAGATGGCGAAATTATGCCGATCGTATATTGTTCGCAGCATGGAGATATAGAGCGTACTACGAAAGTGTTCTATGAGTTGGCTGATGATCAACCTATTTCACCAATGCATTTTAGTCTAACCGTTCATAATGCAATCTGTGGTATTTTGTCTATACAGACTGGCCTTACCTCCAACATAAGCACCATCGCGGCAGGCCAAGAAGGGTTAGTTCCGGTACTACTTGAAGCCACAGGGATTCTATTGTCTGGCTCTGAAAAAGTACTTTGCGTGATTTGTGACGTACCATTGCCAGAAATCTATCGGGATGAACATAGCTTACCCAAAATTCCCTACGCCATCAGTTTTGTGGTTGCTAAATCGGAGGGTATTAATCTTACACTTGCGCAGCTACCCGAATATTCGGATAGACCGATTGGCCAATTACCTACCTGCCTGATTGAGTTCCTTTCATCCAATAAAACAGCGCTATTGATCAATCACAATGGCACTACCTGGAAATTAGCCAGGTATAACGGATAGCCATGCTGAAACTTAACTACTACTGGCGTTTATTTGCCACCGCTATTGCCTTCTCACTATTCGGTATTGGCGGAGTAATCATACCGCTCCTAGCACTACCAGTTTTTTATCTGCTACCAGGAGGATTACCTGAAAGACAGATGCATACACGCAAGCTGGTTCACTGGACTTTTCGACTCTTTATCCAGATTATGCGCTTACTAGGAATATTGTCTTGGGAGATAGATGGCTTAGATAGGCTACAACGGCCAGGTATTTTGGTCCTTGCTAATCATCCAACCTTACTTGATATTGTGTTTCTTGTTGCTTTTATCCCCAACGCAGACTGTATTGTAAAAAACCGCCTAATGAAGAATCCGGCTATGCTTGGTTTCGTTTCCTTAACCGGATATATTACTAATGATAGTGCAGATGTATTGATTGATAATGCAAAAACCTCAATGAAACGAGGTAGTGCACTGATTATCTTTCCAGAGGGAACCCGCACCAAGCCTGGCCAGGATCTCGTATTTCAAAGAGGGTCTGCCAATATCGTTGTACGTTCTGGGGTTGCTCCTACGCCCGTCATCATAAAATGCACGCCATCAACTCTAAGTAAGCAGAACAAGTGGTACCATATCCCGGAACGTAAGTTTCACCTCTCATTTAAAGTGCTAAATGATATTAACATCGATAGTTTTATGGTGTTGAATCCCAGTTTGGGAGCACGACACCTAACTCACTATCTTGAAAATTTCTTTACATCAGAACTACATATCAATGAACATAAAATCACTTGAGACTGAGTTAAAACAACTTATTATTGATGCGCTTGAACTTGAAGATATCACCACCGATGATATTGTCAGTTCGGAGCCTTTATTCAATGATGGATTGTGCCTTGACTCGATCGATGCGCTGGAGCTGGGCGTTGCACTTCAAAAACGTTACCGTATCAAACTAAATGCTGAGGCTGAGGAAACAAGACAACATTTTGCCAGCGTCAGTAACCTGGCCCTACTTGTTGAAAGTCAGCGCCAAGACGGGAAATGAGGTATGGAATCTAGAGATGGTATATACAAAGAAGTTGCTGCAATTTTAGTTAATTTGTTTGAAATTGACCCTAACTCTATTTCCGAGGACTCACTCTTATATGACGATCTGGATATCGATAGTATCGATGCAATCGACCTTATTATTGAGTTGAAATCCTATACCGGCAAGAGAGTCCCGCCAGAGGATTTCAAGTCGATAAAAACTGTCGGAGATATTGTTAATCAGGTCTGTAAACTGTTAGAACATGACTAGAGTGACATTACTGAAAGCTGGCACAGGCTTAATCTTTCTACTTTATCCATTCTTGATCTACCTAGGGCTACAGGAATTTCAGCCTAGAGTACTTGCTTGTTTGCTCCTGATTGCCGTCACACTACGTCTTATTGCAAATAGGTATGGAAAAAAGAAAGAAAGTGAAATGGGAATGTGGTTATACGGTATCGCTGCAGCAATCATAGTTGCCATTTTTACCTTTGTAACCGATTTAAAATTTGGCCTTTATCTTTATCCTCCGCTAGTAAATCTTACTTTTTTTATCTTTTTTACAATCAGCCTGATCTATCCTCCCACAGTCATCGAAAAAATAGCCCGTCTCCAGCACCCTGAGATGTCAGCAAGGGCTATTGCCTATACACGAAAGGTTACCCAAGCTTGGTGCCTTTTTTTCCTTGTAAATGGCGGGATTTCTTTAATGAGCATTTCCTACTCCGAAGAGTGGTGGGTGCTATACAACGGATTCATTGCCTATATTTTGATTGGACTGATGCTGGCAGGTGAATATTTGATTCGCATTAAGGTTATAGGTAGCGGCAATGATTAAGTCTCTCCCACTATCCCTTAATACCAAGGAGTTTGCTACTGACCACATCATTGCTTATCGAATAAATGGCCAGCCCATCACCTGGAAAGAGATTCTATTGCGGCTGGAGGCCTTGCGTTCAGAATTACACGGTATAGATAAAATAAAAGTTGCCGTTTGCCATAGCGACAATGTTGAGTTTCTATGTATTGTTCTAACACTGTGGCGAATGGGAAAGATCCCTGTCATCCCAGCCAATACCTTGGATTCCACATTACGATCGGTAGAATTAGAAACTGACTGCTTTGTCGGGGAATTTTCTGGGCGAAGTTATCTACCCCCTTGTGATTTAGCAGAACACGCTACCAATATTGATAGGATTAAACATGATTACCAACCGGTAGCTTTAATTATGCTTACCTCAGGTACATCCGGCGCACCTAAGACTGTTTATAAAACATTTGATCAGATCAATGCCGAGCTTAAAATGCTGGAAGAACATTGGGGAAAAAGTTTAAAAAATACAATAACAATTGGCACAGTATCCCATAACCACATGTATGGATTACCATTCCTTTTGCTGTGGCCTTTAACAACTGGACGAGCTTTTTTAAATCAGGATTTGATTTATCTTGAGCAACTTCATTTAATACGTCAATTTGATATAACACTTATTTCTAGTCCCAGACATCTTGAAAGTGTTACTGAAGCATTAGATTTACAAAAATCAATAAAAATGGTTTTCTCAGCGGGCGCACCACTAACTGTTTTGGCGGCAAGAAACAGCCGGGAGAAAATGGGAACAGTAGTGATGGATATCTTTGGTAGTACAGAAACTGGGGTCATTGCCTACAGGGATCAGGCCGTATCGGCTCACTGGAGACCCTTAAATGAAATTAGCGTGAAAAATAGTGATGGCAGGCTGGCGGTTAACTCTCCGGCTGCTGTTAAAGGCAGCTGGTACGTAACCGATGATTTGTGTGAAATATTCCAAGATAACGAATTTTCATTATTGGGACGTTCTGACAGAGTTATCAAGGTTGGAGGAAAACGTATCTCAATAAATACTATTGAATTACGGATCAACGACCATCCCTGGGTAGTAAAAGTACGGGCTCTACAACTAAATAAACACAAAAACAGAGTGGGGGCAGTAATCCAATTGACTAGTGATGGGAATGCAGTACTAATAGATCAGGGCAAACTTGCTATTTGCAGGAAATTAAATTCCCTATTAAAAAAAGACATAGAAAGGATTGGCTGGCCAAGATATTGGCGTTTTGTGTCAAAGTTTCCGATTAACCAGCAAGGCAAAACAACAAACCAGGAACTGGAAGTACTGTTTGACAAAGAGGCCCGCCCACGCCTGCCACAAATTTTGGATAGCTCAATAGATAAAGAATCTGGGGAGCATGTTCTACAATTAATAGTGCCTAATGATTTACTCTATCTAGAGGGCCATTTTCCAGGTAAACCTATTTTACCTGGCGTTGTTCAGGTTGGATGGGTTATGCATTTTTGTAGGGAACTATTTGGCGTTTCCAGTAATTTTCTCCGACTTGAAGCACTTAAATTTCAAAAGATCATCCTTCCAGGAGAGAGAATTTATCTGGGCATTAGGTGGAACAAAGAAAAAAACATGCTGACCTTTCACTACACCAGTAAAGATCACTCACTCTCCAGTGGCCGTGTAGTTTTCACTGGAGAAAACTGAGTTGCTTGCAGAGAATATTAATCTTTGCGCAATTATCCCGGTTTATAATCACCCCGACAAACTTGATTATCTAGTTACAAGATTAAGCGAGCTCAATCTTTCGGTAATTATGGTTGATGACGGCAGTGACACAGAGTGTAGCCAGGTCCTGAAACGACTTGAGCGGGAGAACACTAATATGATGTTGCAGGTTCATTTGATAAATCGAGGTAAGGGTGCTGCGATAAAAACGGGAATAAGTATGGCACAAAAAACAGGATTTACTCATGCATTGCAAATAGATGCGGACGCTCAACACGATTTAAACGATGTCCCTCATTTTGTTGAAGAAATGAAAAAGTACCCAGATGCGTTAATAGCGGGCTACCCACTCTATGATGAAACTATACCTAAGTACCGATATTATGGCCGCTATGCATCCCATATCTGGACTTGGATTAATACGCTTGCAATGACCATTAAGGACTCTATGTGCGGTTTTAGAATCTATCCCATAACTCAAAGTTTGCAGCTGATTAATGAAGAAAAATTAGGGGACAGGATGGATTATGACGTTGAATTCATTATCCGCTGGTTTTGGACCGAGCAACCAATAGTACAGATACCAACACGGGTAATCTACCCAGAGCACGGAGTATCACACTTTCGGTTAATTCATGACAACTATCTAATTTCTTGGATGCACACCCGGCTATTTTTTGGCATGCTACAACGTCTGCCAAAACTCTTAACGCGTAGACGGCAAAACCAATGAGCTCTTCAAAGCATTGGGCTGACATTGCTGAAACTACAACCATTACTGGAATTCGAATACTGCTATTCGCCTATCGTATCGGAGGCCCCCTACTATTTAAGGTTTGCCTATTTCCAGTAATCTGTTTCTACTTTCTATTTAGAGATGATTCCAGGCGAGCATCAAAAGAATATTTGAGGCGAGTACAAAAGAAATCCCCTCAACTACCGACAGTAACATGGTCGCTAAGTTTTAAACACTTCTGGCAGTTTGCCTTGATACAAATCGACAAATTTGCTATTTGGACTGGAAAAATATCGCACAATAATATTGTTATGCACAATTTTGAATTATTTGAGAGACTAGTTCAGAAGAAACAAGGAGCTATTTTTGCCGTTTCTCACCTTGGAAACATAGAAATATGTCATGCTTTAACACCAAGTAATCCTGATCTTAAATTAACCGTGTTGCATCACACCAAACATGCAGAGAAATTTAACCATGTACTCAATCAATACACGGATAACAGTAACATACAGATGATACAGGTAACAAATATGGATGCTGCCATAGCCATGCAGTTAAGTGAAAAGGTTGAATGCGGAGAGTTTATTGCAATCGCCACCGACCGGGTGTCAATCAACAACCCAGAAGCAACGGTTTCTTGTGATTTTCTTGGTGAACCGGCAAGTTTCCCACGTGGGCCATTCGTTCTGGCCAGTGCACTGGTGGCACCTATGTTGCTTCTAATTTGTATCAAACAACAAGGAACATATCATATGTATTTTGAGCTACTGTCAGAGGGTAACAAGGTGGCACGGTCTGACCGGGAAGATTTTATTTCTCAAACAGCTCAAAAGTTCGCACGACGACTTGAATACTATACGTGCAAGGAACCACTTCAGTGGTTCAATTTCTATGATTTCTGGCATAAAAATTGATTACTACCTACAATAATTGGCCAAAGGTTGCCAAAAACTGATTTATTCGAAAATTTCGGTATAAGTATAAGTAAAAGTAAAAGTAAAAGTAAAATATTAGAAATTCATCGAGAATAAGTAATGCCTACAAGTACAGACCTCAGCGCAGAAACAATTGTCGAGATTCCATTTCACGACGTCGACTCAGCTGAAGTTGCATGGCACGGGCACTATGTTAAATACTTTGAAATAGCTCGGTGTAAACTACTTGATAAGTTTGACTATAACTACCCACAAATGACGGCTTCGGGATATTTTTGGCCGATTATTGATATTCACTTGCGCTACGCCTACCCGGCAAGATTTATGCAGCTGATACGTGTAAAAGCCAGCGTAGTAGAGTGGGAATATAGGTTAAAAATAAAATATCTAATTACCGATGTAAAGACTGGCCAGCGTTTAACCAAAGGGCACAGTATCCAGGTTGCAGTTGACATAAAAAATAAGGAAATGTTATTAGCATCTCCTGAAATTTTGCGCCATAAGTTAGGAATTCAGGGAGCCCTAAATCCTGATAACAAGACTTAATTTATAATGGACTCTGATGAGATTCGTTATCTCTCTTCTAATCTTCGTTTGTCTCCCAGCAATAGCTGATAATAGCCTGCTTGAGAAGCTGTCTAGCAAGGCGAAAACTATTGAAAGCTTAAACGGCTCATTTGTCCAACAGCGAAAAATTACAGTACTACCTCTTCCGTTAGTTTCAGAGGGTGAATTTAGTTATCACCATAAGTCTGGCATGGTCTGGAACACGCTCAGACCTGTCCAGACAGTGGTGATTATCTCTAGCCAAGGCATCCAAATGGAAGATAATGAATCAGTCCGCAAAACGATAGGTTCGGCACAAATCGCAAAAGCTTTTCTAGGATTGTTTTCAGGAAGACTGGAATTATTATCAGAACAGTTCTACATTGAAGCTAGCGGTGACATTTCCGAGTGGCAACTACATCTTACGCCCAGAAATGAGCTGCTGGCAGCTGAGTTAACATTTATTGATATTCTTGGCAAGGAAACAACAGAATCTGTAGCCATTGCTGATGCAAATGGTGATAGCTCAAATTTAACTTTTACAACCCATACGCTAACGTTCCTTGAAAAGTGAAAACTGAGGGGCACAAGTGTCGGATCTAAATTTGCGAAGGCACGGCACATTATTCCTTGCTATCTTTTGGGGAATGCTGATCTTTGTCTGTGTAATATATTCTTATACAAAAATCATTTCCGGAAACGGGTTTGAAACCAACGTCCTTAGTTTGCTCCCTAATCGGCTCATTCCTGTAGAAAATCAGCAAATCAGTGAACAACTCAGAGAACAGGTAGAGCGCCGTTTTATTATTCTATTAAAGGGGAAAAACAGCGCGGAAGGATTACGACTGGCAAAGACCCTTAAAAAACAGCTACGGACGGTATCAGGTCTAACCCTGTCAGATCCAGATTCACAACGTGGAAAAACAATCAAAGATTTCTATCTTCCGTTTCGCTACCAGTTGTTGTCACAAGAAAAACGTAATCAGTTATTGAGCCTTAGTCCACAGCAGATAGCAAATAACAGATTGCAGACATTGTATAGTCCGGTTAGATCTTATACCCCCTATCAGTTTGAGGACGATCCATTCAATCTGGGAGGGAGCTGGATTCAATCGGTTATTAGCTTAAACAGTCAATTTGTTGCAACTGAGATTCCTTCTGTTATAGACCAACAGAAAAACTGGTATTTAATTTATGGAGAATTACAGCAAAGCTCCTTTAAGCTAGAACTGCAACAACACCTGCTTAGTTTACTAGAAAATTTTAACCAGCAGCATAGCAACCAAAAGTTTGAATTATTGACTTCAGGATTGGTTTTTCATGCGGCGCATGCTGCAAGGATTGCACAGTCGGAAATCTCAACCATTGGCGCTGGTTCGCTATTCGCAGTAATCGCGCTAGTACTAATTATCTTCCGTTCAATAAAAAGCTTCTTATTTATTCTGCTTATTCTATCCATCAGCTCATTATTTGCACTTTCTATAACCTGGTTATTTTTTGGAAAGGTACATCTTGTGACTCTGGCTTTTGGCTCGACTCTGTTAGGGCTTGCTGCTGATTACAGTTTTCACTTTCTGGTTAAAATGCATTCAACTGGAAGCGCTAGAATTGCCCGCAAGCTATTATTTAAGGGTCTTATTATAAGCTGTCTATCTAGTGTTGCGGCCTACTTGATTCAGCTATTCTCACCATTTCCCGGGTTACAACAGTTTGCTGTTTTTGTTGCTTCAGGGTTGGTGGCCGCCTGTATGACGGTACTGATCTTCGGTGTTCTCTATAAACCATTCCCTCCAACTGCTATCCCAGCTGGACGAATATTTGAAAAACTAATTGAACCGGTATATCGCAGAGTTGCAGGTGCGGGAGTCTGGATTGTAGTTGCTGCTCTAGTAATTACTCTTTTAGCTATACTAAGTCTCTACCAACGAGGGATAGTAGATGATGCGCGCCTACTGAACACTTCTGGTAGTCAGCTGATCGAATCTGAAAAGAAAGTTCGACAACTGCTAGGTAGCTTTGGTGGGCAACGTTATTTCCTTATTGAGGGTCAATCTCCACAGCAGGTGCTAGAACGAATAGAATTATTAGAGAAAAATATCAGCGAAAAGATTCAGACTGATACCAACCGGATTCTTGTTTCGCCTACCACCGTGGTTCCTTCACTACAACAGCAACAATCAGATTATCAACTGATCCAGGACAAGATTTTCTCAACAGAGGGCGCAATGGCTCTTCTATGCAGAGCGCTTCAAAGCGACTGTGGCTGGGTGAAGCCACAACCCAAATTCAACTCTCAACTGTCCCCAGACAATATACCCCAATTATTGGTTTCACTCTCCCCTTCTTTAGTTTTACTAAAAAATAATACTGCAATGGTATTTCTTCGTGACACACAATTAGTGAATAAAACTGCTAGAAAAGACTTACCTATGCCTGGCGTTACTTATGTTGATCAGGTAGAAAACTTGACGTTAATATTGAAAAACTTTCGCCAACAGGTAAGCTGGCTGTTAGGCGGCTTCTACATATGCTTGCTCATTTTTAGCCTGCTTATTTTTTCAAGAAAAGGAATTATCGTTATTGTTACAGCAACATTTTCCAGTATTATCGCATTATCAGTTGCGTCTGGCTCGGGTATTACGCTGTTTCATGTTCTAGCATTACTGTTGGTTATTGGTATATCCGTAGATACCGCCATATTCTTTATCACGCCAGGGCTAGATCAAGGGACCTGGTTAGCATCGACGTTAGCTTGCTTTACCTCTGTGATTGCATTTGGCCTGTTGTCACTCAGTCAAATTCCATTTTTAAAACAGTTTGGATCTGTCGTTTTTTATGGTTTGATATGTGCCTGGCTGATTACCCCATTAATTTATTATTTATTAGACCATTTTGAAAAATCGAGAGAGCCATTAGGATTGATTAAATGACTGAACAGACTGAAGTTGTAATTATAGGTGCCGGTCCATCCGGCTCAATTGCCGCTGCCCTTCTAAATAAGATGGGGCATCAAATTGTTGTTCTGGAAAAAGATCGTTTCCCCCGATTTTCTATTGGCGAGAGTCTGTTACCCCAATGCATGGAATTCATTGAGCTGGCTGGAATGACCGAAGCGATACGTGCAGAAGAATTTCAGCTTAAGAATGGTGCAGCATTCGCCTGTGGTGATAAACATGGAAGCTTTGACTTTACAAAGAAATTTACACCCGGCCCTGGAACGACATTTCAGGTACTGAGATCGCGCTTTGATCAGGTGTTAGCAGATACAGCTATGGAACAAGGTGTTGATATCCGTTTTGAAAAAAAAATTATAGATGTGTCCTTTGAAAGTAATGGCTCTTCTCAATTAACAATTGAAAATGAGATCGGAAAAAAATCTACTTTAACAGCAAAATATTTACTGGATGCATCAGGTTTTGGTCGCGTGCTCCCTCGATTGCTTGATCTGGAGTTGCCGTCAAATTTTCCCGTGCGGCAGTCTTTGTTTACTCATATCGAAGATAATATTTGTGATAACCACTTCGATAGAGACAAGATCCTTATTGTCATTCATCCTCAATACCACAATGTCTGGTATTGGCTTATTCCATTCAGTAATGGACGGTGTTCTCTTGGTGTAGTATCAGAAGCTGCCTTTTTCGATCGTTTTGTGGGCAAAAGCAACATGCAGATACTTCGTGAAACGGTTGCAGATTCCCCTAATCTATCACCTTTACTTTCAAATTCCCATTTTGATACACCAGTACAGACTATCAAGGGATATTCTAGCAATGTAAAATCCCTGTGGGGCAAGGGCTTTGCCCTTCTGGGAAATGCTGGGGAGTTTCTTGATCCGGTGTTTTCCTCTGGAGTTACTATTGCCATGAAATCGGCCGCACTTGTGGCACCTTTGGTTAGCCGTCAACTAAAAGGGGGGGCAGGTTGAATGGGAGGCCGAATATTCACAGATACTCAAGACAGGGGTTGAAACCTTTCGAGCCTGTGTCAATAATTGGTACGATGGCTCTTTGCAACAAATTATATTTGCTGACAACCAGTCTTCTGCTACTCGTAAAATTGGTGATATGGTCTGTTCCATTTTGGCAGGCTATGCCTGGGACACGCAAAACCCATTTGTTCAGGATCCCGAGAAACGCCTGAAGATGCTGGTGCAATTATGTACCGTTGCTTAATTATTCTCTCCCTAATCGCACTTTCTGGCTGTGCGCAGCTTGTCGGTCATACTAAGAGTACGGACCCATTGCTTCCAGATACAGAAAATCTTCCCTGTTGTTGGCAAGCACTGGAGCAACTGGAGATTGAGTTTCAGGGAAAACAACTAACTATGTCATCGGTAACTGCTGTTCAGAACAACAAACTAACCGTGGTGATTCTTGATCCTCTGGGCCGAAGAATTTTTACGATCATCCAACAAGGTAGCGACGTTCAGATAGAGAAATCTGCCCAAATTCAAAAAGACTTTCCAGTTAAGTGGCTATTAATCGGCATATATTTACGTAATATGCCAGATAGCGGATGGTCATTTGAGCGTTCGAACTGGGTTATAAAACGTGACGCTAATTATGTGCTACTCGAACAGGACAACCAAATAATGGTTATCCTGACTGAAGTAGTACCACAGGAAAGTATACTTAATCATACTCCCCGACAAGGCTTAACTACCCAGCTTCAATACCCCGACCTTAAGCTCAAAGTTAATATAACAACAGTATCGAGACGTTCTTTATGAGTAGAAAAAGTTGTGACCTGGAAAAAAGACCCATATTTCTGAATTCTGCAGGAGTGATCTGCTCCCTTGGATCTGGGTTAGGAGCAGTACAAGATAACTTATTTAGTGAAAACACAGAGGTTACTTATCTAAAACCTTCTCCCAAGTTTTCAACGGATGATAATCTCCTACTTGGTTTGGTTGAACACCCTTTAGCAGCAGTGTCCATTGCAGAAGAGGATACCCGTAACAATCGTATGCTAACTACCGCATTGGAACCTCTGTTGGGTGAAATCCAATCGTTAAAAGAGCGTTTTGGTCCACTGCGTATCGCGGTAGTAATCGGCACAAGTACACCGGGAACTTCAGATGTAGAGGAGGCTTTTCGCTACCTACGGAATCATAATAAATTTCCCGAGAATTACCATTATCGTAAACAAGAACCTTCTTCTCCCTCACGTTATGTCGCTAAATGGCTTGAGCTGCATGGCCCATCTTTTACTGTATCCAGCGCCTGTACGTCCGGAGCAAAGGCATTAGCTTCAGCAGCAAGGCTGTTGAGACTGGATGTTTGTGATGCTGTAATTGCTGGAGGCGTAGATACAATTTGTGATATGACAGTTAAAGGGTTTTCTTCACTATTGATTACAACTGACTCCATATGCAACCCTTTTAGCATCAATCGAAATGGTATAAATATTGGTGAGGGTGCAGGGTTGTTCCTGCTGACCCGGGAACCAGGCCCCGTTCATCTAGTGGGAGTGGGTGAGACTTCTGATGCATACCATATTTCAGCACCCCACCCTGAGGGAAAGGGAGCAGAAAATGCTATGCGGCAAGCACTGCAGCAGGCTGGAATGGAACCGGAGGAAATTCAATATTTGAATTTACACGGAACAGGAACCGAGCAAAATGACAAAATGGAAGCTAAGGCTGTGCATCGCGTCTTTGGCCCTCAAATAGCATGCAGTTCAACCAAGCCATTGACTGGGCATACTCTGGCAGCAGCAGGTGCTATTGAAGCAGTATTTTGTTGGCTCGCGTTGCAACGAGAAGATGGTAGACTGCCACCACACCGCTGGGATGAACAGCCTGATCCAGCATTGCCCGTATTAACCGGGATTACATCAACAAAGCTAGAAGGTAAATTAACTACAGCAATGAGTAACTCCTTTGCCTTTGGCGGAAACAATGCCTCTCTGATCCTGGTGAGCGAATAGTGAAGCCAGATTACAATATACTTAATGTTGTTCCCCATGGTATGCCAATGTCCCTACTTGATGACATTGAAGATTATTCTGACAATGGATTGGTTGCAAAGGTAACAATTAGGAAAGACAGTATGTTCTGTGAATCGGATGGTGTGCCCGCATGGGTAGGTGTGGAATACATGGGGCAAGCAATTGGAGCTTATGCGGGTGTTAAAGCGCGTATTGCAAATCAGCCGATAAAGATCGGTTTTCTGGTCAGTACACGCCGCTATGAATCTCCATGTAGCCACTTCCCCGTGGGAACCTCTTTGACTGTCAGCGTAGACCAAATTACAGACAACACTATAGGGTTACAGGTTTTTGCTTGTAGAATCACTGGTAAAAATATTGAAATACAAGCAAATCTAAATGTGTTCCTACCTGAAAATTTAAAAGAATTCTAAGGAAAAACCTAAATGAACGACACAGTATTAGTCACAGGATCAAGCCGTGGAATTGGCAAAGCAATCGCGTTACAATTAGCTAAGAGCGGTTATCAAGTGGTCGTCCACTGTCGGATTAGGCAAAAAGAGGCTAAGGCTGTTCAAGAACAGATCCATACACTTGGTGGGCAAGCTAGAGTGCTACAATTCGATGTAACTGATCGCGAACAAACACGCTCCGTATTGGAAGAGGATATCAGCCAGAATGGGGCCTATTACGGTGTTGTGTGTAATGCCGGTATCACTAGTGATGCTGCTTTTCCTGCCATGACAGGCGAGCAGTGGGATGAGGTAATTCACACCAATCTCGATAGTTTCTACAACGTACTCAACCCTGTCACCATGCCAATGGTTCGTCGACGAAAACCGGGCCGCATTGTGACACTTGCTTCTGTATCTGGTTTGATTGGAAACCGTGGACAGGTAAACTACAGTGCAGCTAAAGCCGGAGTAATTGCGGCAACCAAGTCACTTGCACTCGAATTGGCAAAACGAGAAATTACTGTCAATTGTGTTGCTCCAGGATTCATTGAAACCGAGATGACGGAACAGATACCAGTTGAGGAAGCACTCAAATTGATCCCCTTTAGACGTACAGGAAAGGTAGAAGAAGTGGCCGCATTAGTTAATTTTTTGATTTCATCTGAATCTTCCTACATAACAAGGCAGGTAATCGCAATCAACGGGGGAATGTGCTGATGAGGCGAGTTGTGATTACAGGCATGGCTGGATTTTCTCCCATTGGAAATGACTGGCAAACTATATCTAAGAATTTACGATGTGGTAATACCGGAATCCGATTCATGGAAAACTGGGAACCTTATAAGAAATTGGAAACACGGCTGGGTGCACCTGTTACGGATTTCAAAACACCGGAGCACTATTCCCGCAAACAGATTCGTAGTATGGGTAGAGTCGCCCTGATGGCAACCGTCGCTACCGAACGAGCATTATCGGATGCAGGACTACTGGGAAATTCCGATATTACAGACGGTCGAATGGGTGTTAGTTACGGATCATCAACTGGCAGCACTGATGCGCTTGTCGATATGACGACTATGATACTGGATTGCCCCGCCCCTGGCAGAGGCATCGACGCCAACTCATACCTAAAAATGATGAGCCATACAGCAGCGGTAAATATTGGGGTCTTTTTCGGTCTCAAGGGGCGTGTAATTCCTACATCCAGCGCCTGCACGTCTGGTAGCCATGGAATTGGCTATGCATATGAAGCAATCAAACATGGTTATCAGGACCTAATGGTTGCAGGCGGAGGGGAAGAACTTTGTCCCACCGAAGCTGCTGTATTTGAGGCACTTTACGCGACCAGCACCCAAAATGATACGCCAGAATCTACACCACGACCCTTTGATAAAGATCGCGATGGATTAGTGGTCGGTGAGGGTGCGGCAACCTTGATTTTGGAAGAGAGGCAAACTGCCATTAAGAGAGGTGCAACGATCCATGCCGAGATCATTGGATTTAGCACCAATTCCGATGGCGCTCATGTTACCCAACCACGAATAGAAACAATGTATCAGGTTATGTCTTCGGCATTGAAGCAGTCTGAACTAAATGCACAGGATATAGGTTATGTAAGCGCCCATGGAACCGCTACAGAGCTTGGTGATATTGCCGAGAGCCAGGCAACTAATCGATTACTTGGAAACAATATTCCAATCAGTGCATTCAAGAGTTTTACTGGGCATACGATGGGTGCCTGTGGTGCGCTTGAAGCGATGGTGGCAATAAAGATGATGAACCAAGGCTGGTTCCACGGGACTGTAAACCTAGATAATCTAGACCCTCGGTGTGCAAAACTTGATTACTTAACCGGCGAGGGGCGCGAAATAGAAACTAGGTTTGTAATGAGCAATAACTTTGCATTTGGTGGTATTAATACTTCACTAATCTTTGGAAAAGCAACCTAATCTCAGGATAGATTTTTCTGAATAAAAATGATCTAGAAGCCTTCTAACGAGGACTTATTAGAAGTAAAGAATTAAAGTAATAGTATGTACACAATTTCATTCTGAGCCCTCTATTACTCATCTGAGTAATAATTCAATTTTTTTATCTAAAACCAAATGACTAGCACAACTGAAATAAAAAATGGAACCTGGGTAAAAGAATCCGCTTTTGGTGTTTGGTTTACCGGCACGGAAACATGGGCCCAATACGTGTTAACAAAAGCACTAGATGACCTTGAACCCATGATTAATAACCGCAAGTCAAGCTATCCGATTATTTTAGATGTTGGCTGTGGTCATGGACTCTCTTTTAAGATGCTTGAAAAAAGATTTAGCCCAGAAAAAATAATTGGGTTAGATATCGACCCTAAAACACGATCCCGTGCACAACGTAACTTCGCACTATGTAACTGCGAAACTCATTTACAAAATAACAACGCTGCAAATATTGATCTTGAAGATAGCTCCGTTCATATGCTGTTTTGTCATCAGACGTTCCATCATCTTGTTGAGCAAGAACAGGCAATCCAAGAATTCTTTCGTGTTTTAAAACCAGGCGGTATACTTCTTTTTGCAGAATCGTGCCGCCGTTATATTCACTCATTTCTGATACGGCTCTTATTTCGTCATCCAATGGATGTTCAGAAAAGTGATCTTGAATATATTGAATTAATTCGGGCAACAGGGTTTGAGCTTGAAGAACAAAATATCTCTCGTCCCTTTCTTTGGTGGAGCCGAGAAGATCTTGGAGCTTTTGAATTTTTTAACATTCCTGAAAAACGAGAAAATCGTGAAGAAACTATGGTTAACCTTGTCGCATACAAACCTAAATAGCCAAACTAGGCAAAGGACCCATTTATATTACTTAGTCGCGCACAAAAAAATTTACCATTTTTAGAAAAGACAATAAAAATTGTGTGACAGTCCCCTCCTCCTCTACAATGTATAAAATGCACCCATTCAAGACAGTATTATTATCTAAATTACGTTAATTAAGGCTAAAGATTAGTTTGAAGAAAATGCCGTTTTAATTTTTGAATGTAGTCTTGCAACCCACTTATTATAAGCCTTATGAATCCGCGCTGGCCGCGCACCACCGCAAGTTTCCTCAGGCCATTTTGTGAGAATTATCGTTTTTGCTTTGTCCTCTTCAGTACAGTGGACTTTCATATTAATACTATAGGCATAGTTAATACTATAATTCTTCTCCGTATATCTGATGTTTACAGCAACTGTATGTCTTTTGCGGGTATATGTAGCTAAAATTTTACCAGGGGCTGCATTCTCTATAGTCCAACCGGCTGCTACTATCCCCTTATATACCGCTTCCTTAACCTGTTGTTCTGAGAGTTCTTGAAATATGGTGCGGTCATTTATGTTATGTAATGGGGGTAGCAACGAAACACACCCGGTAACGAATAGGATTGATACTGAAATGGCAACTAGCCGTAATATGGTTTTCACGATTAGTTTGAAGAAAGTGCCGTATTAATTTCTGAATTTAGATTTTCTACCCACTCATTATAGGCTGAATGAATATGCGCTGGGCGCGCACCATCGCAAGTCACCTCGGGCCAATTTGTGAGAAACATCTCCCCTTGGTGCTTGTCAGTACAGTGGACCTTCATATTAATACTATAGGCATAGTTAATACTGTAATTCTTCTCCGTATATCTGATATTTACAGCAATCGTATGGACACGGACAGTATATGTAGCCAGAATTTTACCGGCAGCTTCGTTCTCCACAGTCCAACCGGCCGTCTCTATCCCCTCATTAATCGCTTCCTTAACCTGTTGTTCTGAGAGCTCTTGTACTATGGTGTGGTCATCGATGTTGTCTAATGGGATTATCGAAACACATCCCGTAATGAATAGGATTGATACTGAAATGGCAGCTAACTGTAATATGGTTTTCATGAATTACCTCCTGGTAAGTGCCTTGACCAATGACCAAAGGCCGCGCGTTGAGTACAACATACTAATCTGGATAGGAAATATAACTTTCTAAGTACACTAGTTTGGTAGCTATCCAATATCAAATAAGAAACAATTAACTTCATACCTAGTTAGTTAAGATAAGTATTCCCGATTATTACTTTCCCGCTAAAAAACTTGCTAATGTAGTGTCGTTTTGCAAACTTGCTGCGATTTTACCTAAGCAATCAGTAACAACCCCCCTAATAATGTCTTCACTTGGCCACACAAAGGTACGATCTGTGCAAGTTACCGTATAGTGTGAATTATGTGCCTTTCCAACTCGACTCACAGTGGCTAGAGTAATATCGATTTCGCCATTAATATCCCAATAAGATATCGTGTTAGGAGTTACGATCTTAAATTTATTGAGTTGCCCTTCAACCCTAAATTCCTCATCTGAGTCGACGATTTTATTTCCTAAAGCCCTCAACTCTGACTCAAGCAATTGTCCAATCATGTTAACTGGGATAGGACTCATTTCGATATCCCCCAACGAAGTGTTGAAAGATTTTCTCTCTCCTATAAGATCACCCAAAATATTACTCCTAACATCCTTTAATGGTGCAACGTGAATTTTTGCCGGCGAACCAGAATACACTTTTTGATTTGTAAGATTAGTTTGATACGCAGGTAGGGTAACAAGCACGCCCTCCTGTAAACCTGCGCAACCCACAACTAATAATGGCATTACGATGAGAGTGGCATAGGATCGTAAAGATCTTACAAAACCAGTAAAAATACTTCTAATCAATGAAACACTCATCACAGAAACTCACCTTAATCTTGTACTGTTTGAGATTTAACATTCGATGACTTAAAAATGTTTGATAAAACTTCCGAAACCATTTCTTCAGGGGACTTCCTCGTTAATGAAGTATGGTACGACTCGCCCTTTGCTAATAATTTTTGTGTTTTAGGCTCTTGTATGAAGATTTTTAGCCTGATCATATACATAGTGATGTCCCACATCCAGTTATCTCGATAGGTCACAATCACCTCTACATCTTCTGGCACCTTATTTTTTGGTCCAGTATTTGCCTCATAACCCATCAACTGGAGCTTATCCCTAATCAAATAATTTATTCTATGGTTATCTGGCTGGAATTTTGCAACATAAAACTTATTGAACTGCTTAACATTTACGCCAGGTGTTACGTGTCCTGTTGCAAGGTTAGCGCATCCTGTGAGACTTATGAAAGTCAACAAGCAAAGAAGCAATATTATTTGCTTTGCTGGCATAAACTTATAGTCTAATTGGCGATTAATCAACCAAGTTAAGCCATTCATAATACCCTTCAATATAATTCTTAATGCTGAATACTTTCAGAAAAAAATATACTTTTTGCTAACATTATTCTTCAAGTAACATTAGCATGTTGCACCTATAGTACTCGGGTTGCAACACTAAAAAAAGAAAAATTGCATGTCATAACTTTCGCACCGTTGTGATGGAGCGTATTGATCATACTTAGATTGTGGTAGACATGACTGAAGTACTTCCAGGGCTATGGGTGGGTGATAGAAATTACCTCCTCTCCAAATTGCATGTACTATAGATTTGTCTATCTATTCTAATTCCAAAAGTAACGCATAATGATGTAGGAGTTGAGTACGCGTAAACTTCCAATTTCTCTATATCTGGATGCAGACGAACATTGTATCGGAAGCACGAATCCATCCTATCCGTGGTTTGCAGTTTATCGACAACACTATGCGCCAATGCCAAATAATGTTATTTAATTTACCCTATTAACCTGCAAAAATGGCTGTTTTTCTATACCCTATCCTTAATGAGCACTCTACTCACGCGAATTCCTTTTTTTACATTGCTCTGCTTAACAAGCTTTGCGGCATGGAGCGAACCTCCTGGCAATATAACAGAACAGGCTAGAAATACTGCTATCACCGAGGGATGGAGCCTCAAAAATGATAGTGATGACATCTACGTATACACGCGCAGCAACCACAATTCTGATATTCATGAGATCCTGGTGATTACCGAGATCTTAGCACCCCCTTGGCGCGTAAACGCTGTATTGTCTGACTACCAACATCATCCTAATTTTATGCCTTATGTATCAGAAACTGTGGCCCTAAGGGATGAACCTGCCAAAGTATCGGTATTTCAGCAGCTGGATTTTTTTCTGCTACCGGTTGCAGATCGCTATTACACTATTCGAATAGCCACAGTACCTGATCAATTTGGGGTAGGATCTTATCGAATTAGTTGGCATTCGGAAAACGAAAAATCTTTTGTCAGAGAAGGACGGGGAATACCAATACACGTAAACGTTGGGTCTTGGGAATTACGGCCTATCAATAATGGCACTCACACTTCCGTAAACTACTATCACCTCGCTGACCCTGGAGGTTGGCTACCGACTTGGATGATCAACAAAGCTATCATTAAAGTTGCACCCATGATGATCAAAGCAGTGAAGCAACAAGTATCAGACTCCCGGTATGATAAATTTGTACCCTGAAAATAATAGCTATCCTAGTCTTACAACCTTAGAAATAACTTATCTGCCTCTTCTCTTACATAAGTGAATCGACTATTTTTTAAGATATAGTAAATATGAATGTTTTCTTTATTTCAAAAGAAATATAAAAAATATTAATTTCTTTTTTAATATTCCTTCTCTGCCTTTTCCCAAGAACTCCTGAGCGAGTTGTAAGCATCCGAGAATCCATTCTTCATGCGTTCCCAAGCTTCAATGGAACTATTTTTCAGGCTGCCGTACCATTCAGCCACTCGAATCCGTTGTTTGTGTAGGGCCGTTAGAGTGCTTTGTGCCCGTTCACGTGCTACCTTGTCCATCTTGTCCCAATTCATATCGATTCTCGCCTCTAAGGCCTCGATGCGTACATCCAGAGAATTGAGCTTGGCCTCTACCTTTTTTGCTGCCTCATCACGCTTTTCAACCGTATAGCTTTTGATAGCATTAGTGGTCTCGGCTGCTTTTTGCTGTATCTCCTGTGCCGTTGCTTTATCACTTGAGTACATGTCGGCATGGATTTGTGGGGCAGTGCTCAGTAATACTATAGTCAGCAATGAAAGAGATGTGTACGCTTTCATAAGGAATTTCTCCTGATAATGTCCGGTAAGAGACGGCCTAAAGTGATCTGCGCATTGAGGTCACAAGATACACCGATACGAGTAGGTCCTAGTTGTCGGCTACTACAATTCTGTCTGTACATCCCAAATTTACCGTTAACCTCTCTATCGAATTCATGGTCAACATAACTTAGCAGGCGATTCATTAGTTCATCTTCTATGAGGCCTTCTATCTCTTCTTCAAAGATGCTGCCAATAAAAACGTTAGCTGGTGACGTGAAACTAAGATCAACCCTATAATCAAACCTTCCCGCAAGAATTGCTGATGTTAATTTCAGATCAATCTTGATATTTGGTTTCGTTTGAACAAGTGCCATAGTTGCCGATCCAATCGAGAGTTTTTCCCATTCACCAGTAAAACTCAGGTTCAGTTTAGCGCCAGAAGAATTTAATTCCGCTAAAGTTGTATTGAGTGCAGCCTGTGCAAGGGCGGTTGTAACGGGATCAAGGCTTGTTGTAATCCTTCCGCTAAAAGTGGGTGCGGAAATCGCATTAATTGTTCCGATAGTTGAGGGTGCTTGAGGCACAGCCATGAGTCTGGCTGTGCCAGAGCCAAGGTTAGCTTTGCCGCTAACACCGAAGTGCCATGTAGGTACTACAAGACTCGCAGAAAGATGAGGTGTAACAGTAAATTCGACGTTGTAGCTCACAGAGCTGGTGTTGCCAAATGGAAGTTCAACTAAGAAACCTTGCGTATAAGTAAATGATCCAGGAAGAATACTGGTGGGCAGAGGGCCAGATGCCGCTGTATCGATGGAAATTTTGCTGATAGGTGATTTATTAAGCGTTAGGGTGTTTTTCGTCAGATCTCCATGCAGGGTTCCCGAAATCGATCCAGCACCTAATGGTATTGAGCCGTTAAGATCGATAGGTTCAGCAATTACGGATGAAAACGGAAATAAGATTCCTGCTAGCAGTACAAATGCCGCCGCGGTAATGGACGCTACAATATGCTCACCGTAGAGTTTTGGCTCCATCACTAGGCGATTCTCAAAGAGCTCAGAGCGGAGCCACAAGCTTTAGTTAATCTCTGTAATATCTCCATAAATCATCTCTGTATCGGTCTATTACAGAGTACTTTGTTCATCCTGTCTAATCCAGATTGATTTATTGATAGTTGCCCGCAGAAGCCTGCAAACTGACCGCCAGAACCTATATATTTGATGTCTGGCAGAGCGTCCAAATTTACATAGCTCGTGCTTTTACTTGTTATTCCATTTTTTTGTCTTCAATGCAACATGCTCAGCATACGTTAACGATACTGCAGTTCTCACAAGATCTTCAGGAATATCATCCCCAAACAGATAGCGCATGCGTTTCAGGGTTGATTCGATCGCCTGCTTGAGTGACATTGAACCTAGATAACATAATGTAGCATCCACCTCACTCTGGAATTTAACTTTGGCCAAGGGATGACCCATGCCTATTGGTCCATCAACATACATCCCCAGAACGCTTTTAGCCTTAGGATTCTTGATTTTAAAGTCGTCTGGATTCATTTTAGTTGGCCCGTCGAAATACACCCCTGTAAAGCTAAGGCCCTTAGGATTCTTGCTTTTAAAGTCTGCACTCATTTTATTGTCTCCTTTTTAATAAGCCTACTGTTTTGAGAGGTCAATTATTTCCCGTTGATCAAATGCAATCTTGTTTGGTAAAGGAACTCCACCTGATGGTGGCTCGGTTGATTCATTGATTGAACCATCCGGCTCGACAAAACTTACCTCCTTCTCGCCCCAGACGACTGCCATCCTGAATTTCATTCTAGTTACCGCTTCAAAAACTGCATCCAGTATGAGTGTACGGCAATCAGGGGTGATCGCTCCGTCATCAGTTATTGGTTCTGGGTGTCGAACAAAATTCTTGTCGTGACTAATTTTGGCCAAAGCTTTCCCACGATAAACGGTAATCTGATGGCGTTGATAAACGGCTGGCATTAATTTGACAACCAGGTATGGATATTTTCCGACTTCGTCAATCGGTTCTGATGGAATAGTTGTAGATGGTGATGAAACAACATAGTTAGACATAATGTTCTCCTGTTTAGCGACTTTGCCTATATGGCGGGCGTCGCAATCCGGATCAAATCCACCCGACCCGTAGTGGAGGTCAACCATAATACGGTTACTGTAATTTTTATTTCAGCGCCTCAAGCAGTGCACTAGCTTCCAGTAGTGGCACATCAATGCCTCTCGACGCTAAGAGCTTGCGCTGCACGTCAGGCAACCTACCAGAGGAGGAAAAAAATGAACGCTCAGTAATAGTAAGCAATGACAGTGCCCATTTTGCCTGTGCAGCAATATCGTTACGCGTGGGTTCAGCTACTGGATTATTGATCTTGAGAATGGTACGTAGGCTATGCATTTGTTTCTCCTGTTTAGCGACTTTGCCTATATGGCGGGCGTCGCAATCCGGATCAAATCCACCCAATCCGTTTCCTGTTAAGAGCGGTGGATCAGACCGTACTTGTAAAATAAATAATTAATATCGTATGGCGCAAGCCTGGATTACGAAGGGCAATCTGCGAGTTCGCGCTTTCGGTTCCTCACATCTTTTATGCCGGTCTCACGTACTTCGGATTTGTCTTTAGGATCAACTAAAGGGCGAAGTTTGTGCCGATCTGTGTAGCACTGATTTGAATTGCCGCTGCTTATAGGGATGCCTTTTTTATTCCAGAGTTAAGGAAAAGGTCGGCCACTGACTGTTCTTATGCTGTACTTGTTAAAACTGAACGAGTATTGCTCGATGTGGGCAAGAACTTCGACGACGAGACCAATATTTTTAGGACACCCACCAACTATGACACAGAGTGTGCCGGGCTTAAGATATGACATGATAATCTCCTTGAAAGATTCCCCGTTTAGGCTCTTCTTTTACGTCGTGGCAAGTGGGGCTAAATACCGACGTTCAATCTTTCCTTCGACCGCTTCGATTTTGGGTTATAAGCATCAGGAAACAAAAAACCCGTTCTAGCTTGTACAAGAGAACGGGTTCAGTGCTCTCCGGTTTAGCTGTATTTATAAAGCGCTCGCAATCGAAACAAATCAGCGCGTAAAGTATTATTCTCTTATTTTATTATTTTAGCAAGGATTTTTTGGACA
>PVMK01152138.1_pt1 | contig 26810 bp, 20 predicted proteins | sample 1853481 | NCBI WGS metagenome assembly PVMK01 (sample SAMN08533507, study PRJNA380276) | Marine sediment metagenome, whole genome shotgun sequencing project. | reverse complement strand
TTCGACCGTGCAACTTCGCGGAGTTGCTTCCGCGCCTCAAAGAGGAGTAGCCGCTACGGAACGACGACGGCGTCGGCGGGAATCGGCATGATATTCCAGGTCATCTGAGACATCGGGATGTCCCGCGTCTGGATCACTTCACGCTTAGGCCTACCGCGGACCCACACGTAGCGCCGAAGCTCGCCCTGGTTGTCGGCAGCGACATAGAGCTCGTCTGTCCCGTTCCCGTCCAGGTCGGTGAGAAGCGCAGCGTGCTCGAAGCCACCCGAGTCGCGGTCGATATTCTCGATGCCCCACTCTGATTTCGGGTCTTTGCCGGGTCGTAGCAGCCAGAGGCCTTTACTGAACGAAGCGACGACCATTTCGTTTTTGCCGTCGCCGTCGACATCGCCCACCGTCATAAAGCGCGACAGGCGATCCGGAATCGTGGCGATGACGACCTTGGCGTCGGGTGGCGTGTCAGCGTCGTAACGGCGAATTTCAACCGGCTCGATGATCTCTAGACTGGAGCCGCGGCCTTTGGTGAGCGCTTCGACGGCGACGTAGAGCTCATCGGTGCCATCGCCATCGACGTCGCCCACGTAGATCTCTTTCGCGTGTCGGTTGCCGAGGTCCGCCACCACCGTGGGACCTTGCTTCCTTTTCGGAACGTAACGGACGACCTTACCGTGTTGCGCCTCGGCGTCGAGCTTGTTGGGGTCGCTCGGCGTGGCATAAACCTCGAGCACTCGGTCGCCATCGAGGTCGCCGATCTCGATTTCGTGCACGAACGTGTCCTTCTTCTTGTCGATGCGCTCGACCTTCCATTTGTTGTTCGGACCCTGACGAAGGATCGCCACGACGCCTTGGTCGTGCGTCGCCACCGCGATGTCCGGTGCTCCATCCCCGTAGAGGTCGGCCACTTCTGCATCACGCATCCGATCGAACTTTCCGCCGAACTCCGCGTGCCACAAGGTACGGGGCTCGAGCCTGCCCTTCTCCGGGCGCCAGAGCTTCACGTAGGCCCCCGAGCCGCCGAGCGTGAGAACCCCAGGCGCCTGACCGCGAGGCTTCAGGAGCATCGCCTTGTGAAACACGTTGCTCTGTGGGTCTTCGATCACCTTGCTCGTCCACTCGCCACCTTCTCGCGTGAGGATCTCCAAGCGCGCAGGGCCCGGCTTCGCGGTTGCTTTTCCGTCCACGACCTCGAACTGTGAGTAGGCCAGCAACAACCCGTTCGGGAGCGCGTCTGGAAGCGCTTGCGACGTCGGAGGTTTCGCGGCGGGTTTTTCATCCGGGGTCGCTTCGGGTGCTTGCGCCGCGGCGGGAGGCGCTTCGGCGGGAGCAGTCTTGTCGCCCTCACAAGCAAAGATGAACAACAGGGCCCAAAGCCCGGATCGCGTGGCGGCGTAGTTTCGCATGGTGCGTCGCTACCAACCGCGGCCCGCAGGCGCAACTAAGCGCGGTGCGTGGATGTAGGAGTCGCCAATTTGACCCTTTAGCGTGCACCAGTTACGGCAGCCGGCAGGGGTTACGTGCGCTCGCATCCTAAAAAGGTCGCTTTCTTTTTGCTGAAGGTCGTCTTCTCGGTCGGCATGCTGGCCTTCATCTTCCGCAAGGTGATCCGGCGCGATGGGGCGGAGGATCTCCTCAGTCGCCTGACTGATCTCCATTGGGGTTGGGTCGTGGCGGCCATCGGCATGCAGCTCATCGCCATCGGGTTCAGCACCGTGCGATGGCAGCGTCTCTTGGTGGGGCAGGGGATCTTCGCGCCTTGGCGCTTCCTGGGCGGCTCGATCATGATCGCCCGATTTTGGGGGGCCTTCACGCCGGGCGGGTTCACCGGGTTCGGCGGCTGGCGTATCTACGACGTCGCCAAACACACCGGCAAGACCGCACGCGCAACCGCCACCATTGGCGTCGAGATGATCCTCGGGCAGCTCGCGTTCGGGGTCGTCGTGATGCTCGGAAGCATCTTCGGCATGCGCTTCATCGGCACCGACGGGGTGTTGCTCGTCAATGCGGTGTTTCTGGGGATCATCGTCGTCGGCCTCGTTTTCTTGGCGCAGCCGCAGCTTTTTCTGTTCTTCGCGCGCTTCATGCCTGATGGAATTCGCGGGCGTATTCAGACTCTGATCGACGCGGTAGGTGCGTACCGCGGCAAGGCGGGATTGCTCATCCAAGCGGCTGCCCTCGGCGTCGGCACGCATGCCTTCAACAATCTCATCTACGTCTGCGCGGCTCGTGCGCTCGGGGTCGAGCTGACCCTTGGTGAAGTGTTCTTCGCGTCGTCGCTTCAGATCCTCGCGACCTTGATCCCGGCGTCGATCAACGGCATCGGGCTCCGCGAGGCAGCCGCGGTTGCGCTCTACACGTCTCCTGCGGTCGGCTTGCCGCTTGCGGTCGCCGTTCTGATTCCAACTCTCGGCTTTGCTTGTGAGATGTTCGTGTCGGCGTTCGGCGGCGTCATCTTCCTCATTCGCAAGTCGGGCTACGACCCCAAGATCCGTGTCGAAGACGCCGATCGCGAAAAGCTTGCGGCCGAAGCGATCGAGAAAGCGCCGCGCGAGGCATGGCCGAATCCCTGGAGGGGGCTTTCGGTCGGGTTCAGCGCAGGCGTTCTTGCGGGGATGCTGATTGGGCTCGCCGAGGCCTTCGCGATTTCGTTCTCATCGGCGGGCGCTACGGGTGTCCGGGTATTTCTGTACGGCCCCTTTGCCTATGGCGTGTTCTGTGCGGCGTTTGGCGCAGGCCTCGGGTTCGCCACCGCGCTCAGCGGTCGCTGGATGAAGCGCTATGCCCTTCCCGAAAAGGACGCGTTTGGGTACTTCGTGGCCGCGATCTTCGGACTCTTCGTGTTTGCGCTTGGAGCGTTTCGCATTCGACGCGATTTCTTTCATGAAGAGCTCGTGTGGAAGAGCGCGATCGGTTTGGCGGTCTTGCTCGGCTGCGCGTTCGTGGTGTCGGGGGTAAGCGCCATCCTCGCGCGAGGCATTCGATCGCTCGTGCAAAAGGGGGCGTTCGGTCGGCTGGTTCGAGCGCCTACGGCTGTCGGGCTACTCGCGCTCGTAGGAATAGGGCTCGGCGCCAACATCGCCATGGGGGATCGCGTCTCGCGCGCGGAAACTGACGCCGGCGAAGCGCAACACGCCGGCAATGCCAACAACATCTTGTTCATCGTGATCGACACTCTGCGCGCCGATCACTTACCGGCGTACGGCTACGATGCCGGCTCGACACCGAACCTCGATCGCCTTGCCGAAGACTCGGTGCGCTTCGATCAAGCGTTCACTAACTCGAGTTGGACGCGTCCGAGCTTCGCCTCGATCCTGACGGGGCGACTTCCCTCGAGCCATGGCGTCATGGCCAAGAGCGACGCGCTCCCCGATTCTCTCACCACTCTCCCCGAAGCGCTCAAGCCCCACGGTTACTCCACCGCCGGCTACGCGACGAACTTCAATGTTGCGCCGTACTTCAATTTCCAACAAGGCTTCGATGACTACTACTACCTCGAGCCCGAGTTCGTGCTCGGCGCCGATGATGCGAGCGCGAAGCTCTTGTTGATGCAGTTCGTTCGCCAACGTATCGAGCGCTTCCGCTCGGCGAAGGGTGAGGTGCTTCCCGGGCACCGCCTATCAAGACGCCGAAACGGTCAATCGTGCGCTGCTCGGTTGGATCGACGACGAGGCCGTTGCCCCCTGGTTCCTGTTCGTGGGGTACATGGACCCCCACGACCCGTACTTCACTCATCCCTACGACGGAAGCGGCTACGCCCGCGCCGCACACCAAGAGCCTGATCCATCCGAAGCACCGGCTTTGAGCGCGCTCTACGACGGGGAAATCAGCTATTGGGACGCCGAGTTTGGCAAGCTCCTCGATGCGCTACGGCAGCGTGGCGTCTATGACGACCTCACTATCGTCGTCACCAGCGATCATGGCGAGGAGTTCGACGACCACGGTGGGTTCTGGCACGGCACCACGCTCTACGACGAGCAAGTGCATGTCCCGTTGTTCGTTAAGCTTCCACAGAGTAGGCGTGGCGGAACGGTGGTGCGGCACTGGGTGCAGAGCATCGACTTGATGCCGACCGTTTTGAGCTTGGTCGACGCGCCGGTACCCGAGGGCGTGCAGGGAGGCGACGCCTTCACCGGCACCGACATCATCTATGCCGAAGAGAGTCACGAGGGCAACGTGCTCGAATCGGTACGCGAGCTGCGAGGCACCGACGAGTACAAGCTCATCAGCGCCAACCCAGGCAACCCGCGAGGCCTCGAACCGATCGAGCTCTACCGCGTCGACCTCGACCCCGGAGAAACCAACAACCTTGCCGACAACCAAACCGACGACGTCGTCGCGACGACGAAGACCTTGGTCAAGCAGCGAGCGATAGCCAACGAAGATGCCGTCGCCGCTGACTCCGTAGAGCTCGACGAAGACGTCGCCGCCCACCTAGAAGCCATCGGCTACATAGAACGCTAGAAAAGGGGGACTGTCCCCTTTTTCTAGGCGGCGGCGGGGCGGCGGGCTGGAGCTTGGCTATCTTCTCGGATCGTTCGGTGAACTAGGTACGCAAGGGCGCCGACCGATCCAGTCGTCAGGGTTGCGATGAAGTAGGGCCAGAACGGCAGGCCTCGCTCCTTCGCATCGCCGAACATCCAGATGGCGAAGAGGATGAGCGCAATGCATAGGTCGATGAAGACCTGCATTGCCCAGCCGCCGGTCAGGGCGAGCTCGATGAACCCGGTGTAGCCGTGGTCGAGGATGACCATCGTCGAATAGACCGAAAAGACTGCGAACACGATGATCAGAGAAAAGAGTCGTAATTTCATGGGGAATCTCCTTGTGAACCCCAGTCTGGGGCCCTTTCTAACGAACAGCCATTACCTCAGAGGTCATGGGCAGCACGAAAGCAGCAGGTAGACTCTCTGGCATGTCGTCACTGTCCGTCGCTCCCGCTGGCTTTGGCCCGTTGCTCCGCCAGTGGCGCACCGCGCGCCGCATGAGCCAACAGCAGCTCGCCATCGAATCCGAAGTCTCCACCCGCCACATCAGCTATGTCGAGAACGGCAAGTCCTCGCCGAGTCGAGAGATGGTTCTCATCCTTGCCAGCGCCCTCGACCTTCCGCTACGCGAGCGCAACTCACTGCTCTCGGCTGCCGGTTTCGCTGCCGTCTACCGAGAGACCAACCTCGCTGCGCCCGAGATGGTGCCTGTGCGCCATGCTTTCGACACGATCCTCTCGCATCACGAGCCGTACCCCGCGGTCGTGCTCACGCGCACCTGGGACCTCGTCAACATGAACAACGCATTCGTGCGTTTGTTGGCGGTGTTCTTCGAATCGCCACCGGTCGATCCGATCATCACGCAGAACGTGATGCATTCGCTGTTTCATCCGGCGGGCCTGCGCCCATACGTCGTCAACTGGGAGGAAGTGGCGGGTATCTTGTTGGACCGCCTGTATCGCGAGTCGATCATCGAGCTCGAAACCAGCGAAAGCCGCAAGCTGATGGACGCTTTGCTGGCGTACCCGGGTGTGTCCTCGCGGTTGCGCCAAGTTGATCTCGCAGCGACGCCGGAGGTCTGCATCACCGTGAAGCTCAAGAAGGATGACCTCGAGCTCGAGTTCTTCACGACGCTCACCACGCTTGGCACACCGATGGATGTCACCGCGCAAGAGCTGCGCATCGAGTCGTACTTCCCGGTCGATGAAGCGACCGGTGAGTGGCTTCGAAAAGCCGCGGCATCCGCAGCAAACTAATGTAAAGTAAACGCGGGTAACCAATGGAGTCGCTCGCCGCACTCGATCTCGGGTCAAACAGCTTTCACATGGTGATCGGGCGGCTCGACGACGGTGCTCTACAGATCGTCGACCGAATCCGCGAGCCGGTGCGCCTCGCTGCAGGCCTGCAAGAAGATGGCTCGCTCGATGAGGCGTCCCGAGAGCGGGCGTTCGAGGCGTTAGCACGCTTTGGCCAGAGGCTCCGGGACTTTGGCGCCGACCAGGTGCGGGCGGTCGGGACGAACACCCTACGAAAAGCGAAGGGCTCACGCGCGTTCTTGCACGAGGCGAGCAAACTCCTCGGCCATCACATCGAGATCATCCCCGGCCGCGAAGAGGCTCGGCTCATTTATCTCGGCGTCTCGCATGGTGTGGCCGGCGCACCCGCTCGTCGTCTCGTCGTCGACATCGGTGGTGGTAGCACCGAATGCATCATTGGCGACAGCTTCGATGCCGTTGCGGTGCACAGCCTCTACATGGGCTGCGTGGGTTTCACCAAGCAGTTCTTCGGCGACGGGAAGATCAGCCGCAAACGCATGAACAACGCCAAGCTCAGCGCCAGCTTGGAGCTTCAGTCGGTCAGAGCATCGCTCCGCAAGCGCGGTTGGGAAAGAGCGATCGGCGCGTCCGGCACGATCCGCGCGGTGGCCGCGATCCTCAACGAGGCCGGCTGGGCACACGGCACGATCACTGCCGAGGGCCTTGGCGAGCTCGAGCAGGCGATGATCACTGCCGGACGCTTGGATCGCTTCGAGCTCCCCGGCCTCGATCCCGATCGTCGCACCGTGTTTCCGGGTGGCGTGGCGATCCTGAGCGCCATTTTCGACCGGCTCGACATCGACGAGATGTGGGTTTCGCCAACCGCCCTTCGCGAGGGCCTCATCTACGACATGATCGGCCGCCTCCACGACGAAGACCCACGTGACCGAACGATCGCCATGCTCTCAAAGCGCTATTCGATCGACCAGGCCCATGCCGATCGCGTGCAGGAAACCGCCCTAGGTCTCCTCGCGCAAGTCGCAAACGCCTGGGATCTCGACTCTCTCGACATCGCGCATGCCCTGGTCTGGGCCGCACAGCTTCACGAGATCGGCCTCGCGGTGAACTACACCGGGCACCACAAGCACGGGTCGTACTTGATCGCTTCGTCCGACTTACCTGGCTTCTCTCGCGACGAGCAACTCTTCGTCGCTGCTCTAGTGCGCGGTCACCGGCGAAAACTCAACGACGCATTTTTCGAGGCTCTCCCCCCAGAGCTTCTCGAGAGAGCTAAGCGCCTCACCGTATTGCTCCGTCTGTCGGTGCTCCTCAACCGCAACCGAGACCCTGAAACCGTTTCGCTGCCGACCCTCGACGCCAACGATAGCAAGCTCACCCTGACTTTCGAGGATGGATGGCTCGAAGCCCACCCTCTCGTGCATGCGGATCTAGAACGTGAACGAGATGTTCTCAAATCCGCCGGCTTCGAGCTCACCGGTTTCGAGCTAGAGTGATCCGCCATGGACTTGTTTCTCATTCGCCACGCCATCGCAGAAGAGAGAAGGGCAGGGCTCCCCGACGAAGAACGGGAGCTCACCAGTACCGGTCGCGAACGCTTCGAGCAGATGGTCTACGATCTCGAACGGGGTGGCATTCACTTCGACCACGTCTACACCAGCCCATGGACACGCGCCGCGCAGACTGCCGAGCTCCTCGCCCCCGTGACCGACGGCGAGCTCATCGCCACCGAAGGCCTAGCTCAACCTCCCGACCCAAGCTTCTTCGCCAACCTCGAAGGACAAACGATTGCCTGCGTCGGCCACGAGCCCTGGCTGAGCGACACCCTCGCGTTTCTCACCACAGGTGAACCTTCAGGCACCTGGGTTCGCTTCAAGAAGGGCGCCATCGCCTGGCTCCGCGGCCACCCATCCGAAGCGAGCATGCACCTCCGGGCCCTCTGGATCTGGAAGGGACATTAAGGATGCAATTGCGGGGAATAATACTTTAGGGTGAAAATAACTCGACGCCCCTGCGAATCCTTGCCATATTTTGGTGGTGTTTTGGCGGTATTGTGCGCTGAGTGCCTGCGTGTGCCTCACGGCATGCACCGGAAAAATCAGCCAGACGGGTGATAGGGGAGGTCCAGATGGCCCGCCGGCAGTGGACCCGATCCTAGCGGTCGAAAGTGGCGCGCGACGGCTGTCGCAGGCCGAGCTCGACAACACCCTTCGTGACCTTTTGGGCGAGGACACCGCTCCGGCATCGCGTCTCTTGAATGAAGACGAGTTCCGGCCTTTCGACAACGACTACACCGTCCAACAGGCATCGGACGCTTTGATCACCTCTCTCGAAGCCATGGCCGAAGAGGTTGCGGCGCGCGCCGTGGGTGATGCCGATCGACGCGCCGCACTGGTGCCTTGTTCTCCGACCGGCCCCGGTGACGCTCAGTGCTTCCGTGAGTTCTTGGATGTTCTCCTTCCGCGCGCTCTTCGTAGGTCCGTGACCACCGAGGACGTCGATTCGTACATGCCTCTTCTCGATTTCGCGACCGAAGATAACCCCGTCGTCGCAAACGACTTTTACACGGCGGTGAAGCTCGCGGTGTCCGCGACGATCCAGGACCCGGAGTTCCTCTACCGCGTTGAGCACGGAACCCCCGGATCCACGCCCGGCCTGCTCGAGCTCGACGGTTACGAGATCGCGAGTCGCATGTCGTACCTCTTGTGGACCACCATGCCGGACGACACGCTTTTCGCTGCGGCCGAGGCGGGAACCCTCACCACTCCCGAAGGACGACGTGCCGAGGCTACCCGCATGCTCGAAGACCCCCGCGCCCGCCTGCAGCTACATCGCTTCCATGCCATGTGGCTCGGGTATCGCTCGATTCCGCACACGGCCGAGTTGGCGGGCGCCTTCAATCGCGAAACCTCCGCCCTCATCGATCGCGTCATTCTCGATGAGCCAGGCAGCTACCTCCGCCTCTTCACGATGAACGAAACCTTCGTGGACGACACGCTCGCCGATCACTACGGCCTGCCGCGCCCGACCGGCGGGGAAGGCTGGGTCTCTTACGAGGGCACGGGCCGCGCCGGCATTCTCGGCCACGGCAGTCTTCTCGCCGCATTCAGCAAGTTCGAAGACACCAGCCCGACCCAGCGCGGCATCCTCGTTCGCACCCGGTTCATGTGTGAAGAGGTGCCTCGACCCCCTCCCGAGGTCAACGCCGATCAGCCGCCCCAGGGTGCGATGGATGCCGTGTGCAAGTACGATCGCTATGCCGAACACCGCGATCAGTCGAGCAGCTGCGCCGGCTGCCACAGTTTGACCGACCCCATTGGCTTCGGCCTCGAGAACTACGACAACGCCGGCCGCTATCGTGAGTACGATGATGGCCTTCCCGAGTGCATCATCGAGGGCAAGGGCGAGATCGTCGGCGTCGGCGAGTTCTCGAGCCCTGCCGAACTCTCGCAGCTTCTCGTCGACAACGAATATGTCGATGCATGCGCGGTGCGGCAGTTCATGACTTTCGCATGGGGCCGCCCGCCCAGCATCTACGAGGAAGAGCTTCTCACGGAGATGACCGACTCGTTCCGCGGCGGCGCCTATGACTTCAAGTCATTCATGCTCGCGTTCATTGCGTCCGACCGGTTTGCGCGGCGGGCCCAGGAGAGGCTCTAGGATGGCTGCGAAGATCAATCGACGGGCGGTTCTTCGAGGCATTGCGGGCGCGACCAGTCGCCTTGCCGTGGCTCGAGTGCATGATTCCCGCGCGAGGCCGCGCACAGACGTTCCCGGCAGCGCTACGCGATCCTCTTCGCCGGCCAGGCCCTGGGCACCGACAATTATGCGCAGAACTCGAGTCGAATCGACGGTCAGAACGTCACCGAGGGGGGCCACTTCATCGCCGACACGTCGTACGGCCGCGGCTACGCCCTGACGACGCCGCTCATGCCGCTTCAAGGCATGGAAAACGATTTCTCCATGGTGTCGAACCTTGCGATTCCTTTCAACGCCAACTCCGCCGACGGCAGTGCGGTTCCGACGGGGGGTGCGTACCGCGATTTTCATGGGTGGTGGTGCAAGCCCCTTGCTGTCGGGCACGCGATCCACGTCTGCCTCGTACACGTGCAACGGCATCTCGTCCGACCAAGTCATTGCCGATCTCAACGGCGGCCAGACCACCTTCAAGTCTTTGGTCTTTCGTTCGCAACCGAGTTTCTACGTCAGCGGATACAGTTTCTCGGGCCGTCAGTACATCTCCTATGGGGCGGGCGGCGGAAATGGCGCGCGTATCGAAGCGCAGGCAAGCCCGCAGGTCGCCTACCGGTCGCTCTTCCAAGGCTTCGTGCCGGACGATGACGACGATGCAGCGCGTTTTGACTTCGAAATGCGTTCCCGCCGAAGCGTTCTCGACCTCGTTCTCGAAAAGCGCGCCAAGCTCGTCAATAACGTAGGGCCGCGCGGACGAAGAGCGTCTCGAACGACATTTCGACGAGATTCGCGATCTCGAGAACCGTATCGGCGCGCTACCGCCGGTCGCGAGCGGCCAGTGCTTCGTCCCGCCTGACCCCGGTGCCGACCCACCGATCGGTGGCGACCACGACGGCGGCGGGACCGGCTCGGTGACCCCGGGATCCGGCTACAGCGACGAGCACACCCGCTCCCGCGTCTTCGCCGACTTGATCCACATGGCTTTCGTCTGCGACCTCACCCGTTCGGCTTCGCTACAGATCACCGTGTTCCAATCGCACATGAACGCGCGACCGATCGCCGACGGCCTCGGTACTCTCCCGGGCACGTTCCGTCCCCGCCCGCTGGGCGTCGGTCGGTGGCGACCTCCACGAAGTCGGTCACAACGGTGACCCCAACAACCGCGGTCAGATTCCATCGTCTGGGCCTCCTTGGTTGGCACGTTTCTCACTACGCGTACTTGATCGACAAGCTTCGCAACACACCCGAAGGCGGCGGCAACGTCCTCGACAACAGCGCGATCGTGTTCACTCCCGAAGCCGGCCACGGCCTTCAACTCAACGACGCCTCGTCGCAAAACCAAACGCACTCGGTCGAGAACATGGTGATGCTCGTCGCCGGTCGCGCGGGCGGCCTCGATCCAGGCGCGCACATCGACGGCGGCCGCCAGCACCCCGCGCGTGTCCTCGTACGCGCGATGCAGGCAGCAGGGTACAACGGCACCTCCCTAGGCGACGTCAGCGGCACGATCGATCTCTAGGGGATTGCGCGGTCCACAAACCGGACCCATATCATCGGCATGCTTCCCGCAGCTTGGCAGGTCTGGCTACAGCTAGCGCCGTGGCTCCTGTTGGGTGCCGCGGTGGCGGGTTTGCTGCATGTCTTACTCCCGCGCGACTTCGCACGTCGGCAGTTTCGAGGGTTGTCGGGGGTAGGGAAGGCAGTGGCCCTCGGCGTCCCTCTTCCGCTCTGCTCGTGCGGGGTGATTCCTGCCGCGCTTGGCCTCAAGAAAGACGGGGCGAGCGACGGCGCCACCGTGGGCTTTCTCATCAGTACGCCCGCAGACGGGCGTCGATTCGCTCTCGTGAGCGCGTCGTTTCTTGGCTGGCCGTTCACCATCTTCAAGGGTGTGAGCGCGCTGGTCATGGGCTTTGCAGGCGGCGCTGCGACGGAAGCGCTTCACACCGATGCCCAAACCGATCCCAGCCTCGAGCCTGTGACCGCATCGGACCCCGAGGAGGGATTCTTCGCGCACGCCGTTGACGTGATTCGTCCGATCTGGCGATGGGTCGTTTTCGGCGTGGTCGCTTCCGCGGCGATCACCGTATGGCTTCCGCCGGACGCGATGGCGGGTTGGTCTGAGCTCAGCCCGGCGGTCGCCGGCCTTGCCGCGCTTTCAGTCGCATTGCCGCTCTACGTCTGCGCAACCGCTTCGGTCCCGATTGCAGCGGCTCTGGTGGTGCAGGGCATGCCTACCGGTGCAGCGCTCGTGTTCCTGATGGCGGGGCCAGCGACAAACATCGCGACCATCGGCGCCGTCAAGCGCGCGTTTGGTAATCGCGTGCTGGCCGTCTACCTCGGCACTGTCATCTTCGGGAGTCTCGGGCTCGCGTATCTGTACGACGCTTTCATGCCTTTCGAAGCGCTCGCGGCCACCCTGCATGAGCATTCGCATCCGTGGTGGGCGTGGGCGTCCGCGATCATGCTCGCTGGGCTGTTCGTGTACTTCGCGTTCGAAGATCTACGCGGCGCATGGGCGCGTCGACGCGCAGCCGACTCGCAGATCGCGGTTACCCTCGAGGTCGAGGGTCTCACCTGCAACAACTGCGTTCGCAAGCTCGAGCGCGCCCTCCAAGGGGACCGACGGAGTCAGCGCTGCAACCGTCACCCTCACGCCGGGTCGCGCAGTCGTCGAAGGATCGGTCGCGACCGACGAGCTTGCCGCGGTCGTCCGTTCCGTTGGCTACGTGGTGAAGTAGCTCACAATGCAGCGGGCCGGTGCCCTCGATTTTCCGACACTAAAGGGTGAATCGTTGAGCCTTAGGTGCTAACTTGTTCATCATGGTTTCGTGGACGGCACCCCGGCGCGGGGCAGTGGCCCTGTGTGTGTTCCTGATTGGCTGCGCAGACCCGAACCTTTCTGACGGTGCCGCCGGGAGCAGCTCGACCACCGTCGGCCTCTCCACGTGTATCGACCTCGCTGAGGGAGAAGAGCTTTCCGGTGTCGGCCCCGACGGGCATGCATGGGTGACTAGCCTCGACGGCCTTCGCGTCGTTGCCCCGGACGGGGAATGGCAACCGATCACCGTCCGCTTCGGTACTGCCGACGAGCTCGTGGCATGGACTGCCGACCGCGCATTCATCGTCAGCGAAAGCCAGCTTTGGGACACGCGCCTCGATGGCTCTCAGCCGTTCATCCTGCCTGACAACCTCGGCCGTCCTCGCTACGCATGCGGCGATCCCGAAGCCACGTCCGGCTCGTTCATCCTCGGCACCCGTGGTCTCTTCGAGCGCCGCGGGAGCGATTGGTACCGCTGGAACATTCCGATCGACGTCTTCGAGACGATGGAGATCCAGCACTTCGAAGGGGCATGTGCCACCGTCGACGAGATCCTCTACATGACCACCACCGAGGGAGCCCTCTGGGAGATCCGCTTCGGCGACAATCCGTTCTTCCGTGAGATCGGTTCGGTTAGCAGCGCGCAGGAGCTCGCGATCGACTCCGAGCACGGCATCATTCGCCTCTCCCTCGGCTCGCTCTACCGATACACCGGCGCTTGGGAGTACGTCCCATTTGACGGCGGCTTCGTGATGCACGCCGATGCGGCTGGCGGCGTCGTTTGGGCGACCGTGCGAGAAAAGATCTTCCGCCGCGACCGTTTCGCGCGTTGGGAGGAGATCGAGCCCGACACGACCTTCGAGTTCATCGACAAGATTGTGGCCTATCCTGCTGGCGGTGCATGGGTCGTCGAGGACTCGCGCATGTGTCACTTCGGCCATCGTGAATCGGTCGTCGTCAACGGCGTGCGCCCATTCGAGCGGATCGATCAAGAGAATCCGCCCGAGCAGCTCACCATCATCGCCGACCCCACCGCCTCGATGTCGCTTTCCGCAAGCCTCGATGGTCGCCCTGTTTCGGTGACTGGCGTGTCGGGCCTATGGACCCTCGGCGAGCTCGGTGTGATCAGCGCCGGTTGGCACGAGCTCACCCTCGACCTGTCGGGTCCTCTCGGTCCGGTTCAGCGGACGGTTCCCTTTCGGGTCGATGGCGAAGTCGTCATCGGGGGCAACGAGCCGACGGTCTTCTACGAGGCTGATATCAAGCCCATCTTCGACATGTATTGCGCGCAGTGTCACGGCCCGTCCGGGACGCAGCGCTTCTTTGGGGACTACGAGACTTTCGTGGTCACCGCCCAGAGCGCACTCGACCTCGTCAAAGGTCGCGAAATGCCGCCTCCTCCGCAGCCCGGGCCCAGCCAGGAGGAGATCGGTCTCATCGAAACGTGGATCCAGGAAGGAATGGCGCCATGACGCCTAGGTGGACAATCATTGCCGTTCTGATCGGAGGGCTGTTCGTAGGGTGTACGGGCAATCTCAACGGATCAGACCCAAGAGAACCGAACGACCCGAACGCTACACCCGAAACCAAGCGCCTAGTGCGCCTCAGTGCTGATCAGTTCTTCCGTTCGCTCGAGGTGACGACCGGTCAAACCTGGTCGCGGGCAGATCAATACGCACCGACGCTTGGGAAACCGGACTTCAATCAGTCGACACAAGAGGCGAGAGAGATCTCGGTGAGCTTCGTGAAGCTTGCCGGCGATGCCGCTCGCGAGGTGTGCGGTGAAGCGGTCGATGCCGATCTCGAGATGGGCAACTCCGAAGATCGGGTCATCCTGAAGCATCTCGATGGGCTCGATCCGGAAGACGACTCCGTCCTGATGAACCTGCGGTACCTCGTGCTGCGCTTTCACGGGCTGTACATGACCGATGACCTGGACTCTCGGCTCGACCCCTGGGCTGCCATCGTGCGCACCGACCTGCCAGCAGATCAGGGCGAGCGCGAGGCACAGGCCCGCGATCGCTGGAAGGCGGTTTGCGTCGGTCTCATCACCCACCCCGACTTTCTCACGTACTGAGGTGTGACCATGTGCAACGAAAAGAAATTTGAATTCAATCGTAGACACCTCATGCGGGGTGCCTTGGCCGGCGTTGGTATGCTCACGCTTGCCCCCATCACGCGCGTCCTCGGTCAGCAGCTGGGCGGACGCCGTCTGGTCGCTTGTTACCTCCAGGGCGGCTGGGATGTGTTGCTCGGGCCCGACCCGCGTGACCCACTCGGCACCTATGACGGCATCGACCTCGACATCAATCGGCTCGATGTACAGTACCAGGACCCGATTCCCGTCATGAGTGGCGGCATGGAGGTCCTTTGGGGCCCCACGATGGCGGGCCCTCGTCCCGCATGCCGATCTGGTGACCATCTTCCGCGGCATGAACATGAACACCGTCTCGCACGAGAGCGCGACGCTCTACAGCCACACCAGCATCGAGCCCGACAACAACCTCGCGAAGGGCGATTCGCTGAGCACCATCGCTGCGGCGACGTTCGACGACGGCAAACTCATTCCAAACGCGGCCATCGACGTCGCGAACTTCAATAAGAGCTTTGATAACCGCGTCACTGCGTTTCAGATGAACGATCCCGACGAAATCGGGCAGCTCATCGGCCAAAACCGGGACCAGCTGCCTGCCTATCTCGAGGACCTCGTGACGAGCTCTCTCGACGCGGCTCGATCCTGCGTCTCGCCCGAATACGCCGGCCGACTCCCCGAGGATCAGATGCAACTCAGCCGCGACCGCCTCAAGCGGATCCAGGACCAGGACTTGATCAGCCGGTTCGACTTCGGTGGCGGCTCTGAAGAGATGCAGAACATCCGGACGCTCTACAACGTCAACGACGGCGCGGGCGAAGCAGCGGCCACTGCGGCCCAGCTGCTCCGGACCGATCTCAGCACGGCGGTGACCGCACGTCTGTCCGGCGGCTTTGACACCCACGGCAACAACTGGTCGTTCGACCAGCCCGATCGGCTCCGACGCTCGTTCGATGCGGTTGGGGCGCTGGTCACTCACCTTCGCGAGGACGACCCGAACTTCGACCGCACCACCGTGGTCGTTTACTCGGAATTCGCCCGAACACCGCGCATCAATGGTGATGGTGGTCGAGACCACTGGTTCAACGACTCGGTCGTAGTGATCGGCAACACGCTTCAGAGGGGAGTCTTTGGGGCCAGCAACGACCAGGACCTCGGGATCATCTCCGTCGACCAGTCGACGGGTCTTCCAAACGAAGGCGGCATCCAACTCAAACCCGAGATAGTGATCGGCACACTCGTGAAGAGCTTCGGCGGGGACCCATTCAACTTCCGGGACATCACGCTCGATGACTGGATCACGAATCAGGAGGTGCAGCCATGAGGCGTTTTCTCATCATTGCCATCGCGGCCATGACCGTGTCACCGCTGGCATCTCTCGCTCAGTCGCCTGAGCAATGCGCGCCGACCGAACGGTTGGGCAAGTATCGCTTCTTGCGGCAGGTCACGCTCGACCTCTACGGTCGACCTCCCAGCATCGAAGAGTACGAACAGCTCCACAGTGGTGCCGACGTCGATGAGGCCAAGGTCGACGAAATGCTCGCATCGCCGGAGTTCTTCGATCGCCTCGCAGGGTACCATCGAAGCTTTCTCTGGACTGCGCTGCCCTCGAACAACGACCTGTTCCGGACGTTCATCGAACCGGACAACGTCGACGGTGTCGAGGTCTGGTCGAACGACGACAAACAGCTCGACTTCCGCGGGGCATACGAGCCTTGCCTCAACATGCAGCACACCAACTTCGACGCAAGCGGGAGACCGCTCCCGATGCAGACCGGCTACACGGGTGGGGAGTGCGCCCAAACCGCCGAAGGCTGCGTGATGGACGGCTGGGTGCAGATCAGCCCGTACTGGAACCCGGACATTACGATTCAGGTCTGCGCCTTCGACGCTCAAGAGTTCACTACTGGCGTCAACGCGAACGAGGACGGCGTCTTTACAGACTGTTCACGGCGCAATGGCGACCCCGGATGCGGCTGTGGCCCGGCCCTTCGTTACTGCGCGGCCGAGGGCCCGATCGGGAACGTCGATGCGATTCGCACAGCGCTCACGGAGGAGCCTGCTCGTATCTTCGAGGGAATCATCAAGGCCGGTCGTCCGTACACCGACGCGTTCTCGACCAGCGAGACGTACTTCAACGGCGCGCTTCGACACTACTACCGATACCTTCAGCGGGACCAGGACGGGGAGCTCAACGACATCGGCGAGGCGGCCTACACGGCAGATTGGGAGCTGATCCAACGCCCCGACTACCACTCGGGCATCCTCACGACGATGGGCTATCTGTTGCGCCACACATCTCAACGCGCCCGCGTCAATCGACTGTACACGGCGTTCCTATGCGACCCCTTCGTCGCACCAGCCGGCGGCTTGCCCTCTGCGACCGACCCGTGCTCACAGAATCCCGACCTCTCCGAGCGTTGTGGTTGCACCTCGTGCCACACCACCATCGAACCTGCGACCACGTACTTCGGTCGTTGGGAGGAGGGCGAGTTCAACTATCGCGCGGACCTCGAGACCTTCAGCGAGAATTGCGCCAACTGCGAGGCCGGCAACTGTTCGAACTCCTGCCGGCGTGACTACGTAACGATGGACCTCGAGACGACTCCCGGGTCCCTCGGCGACGAGGTCGGCAAGCTGACCACGGTAGCTTGGCGGACACCAGAAGAGGCTGCGGCCATCGACAAGGGGCCAAGCGGCCTCTTCGACGAACCCGGCAAACAGGACCAGCTCGCAAGCTGCGCTGTGCAGAACTTCTCGGAGTTCCTCTTCAGCCGCGAGCTAACCACGAACGAAAAGAGTGGGTGGCTCCCCGACCAGATGAGCAACTTTCGAAACAATGGCTATGACTTCATCCGGATGGCCAAAGACATCGTGATGGACCCACGCTACCGTCGGATCGACTGATCCGCCGGTCGCAATAGGTGCTCTACGGCCGGCGTCACGGGTACGCCGAACTCCTGGAACTGTTGGCGAATCCACGGGGCGGCATCCGCGATCGACGCGAACGGCTGGATGGGAACCGGGACTGGGGCCACCCAGGTGACGGCTTTGAGAGCGCCGCGAATCAACGCGTTGCTGAAGAGAACCGCGATCCCAAAGTGCACCTCGCCCGCCAGGGGGCCCGTCACCTGGAACCACTCGGTGAGACGCTTGCGTTGGGAGGCGGTAATCGCCGTGCTCAAGCCTCGCGAGTCGAGGATCGCGGCAAAAAGGATGCGCCGCTCCACATACTCGGTGTAGCGAGTGATGAAGAATTCGAAACCGTCGTCGCAGAGAGGCTTCGAAGGGAACCGCACGTATAGAAGAGGCCACGCGGTATCGTCGAAGGTGAGCCCGAACTGATGGGTCACGTTCGGGACTGCGCCTGTCGTCATGTACTCTCGTCCCCGACCGCCGGCGGCAGTGTAAGGCGGAACCGCGTCTCTTTGTCGTTGCTTGCGGACACCTCGAGCCCACCGCCGAGCTCTTCGGCGATGCGCTTAGAGATCGCAAGCCCAACCCCAGCCCCGTGTAGACGCCCACCGACGCCGAAGGGCTTGAACACATTGTTCACCTGGTCGGCATCGATCTGCGGCCCGTTGTCGGACACGTCGAGCACCGCCTTGCCGTCGAGGATGGCGGTCGCCACGCGGACCACGCCCTGACGCTCGGTCCGGCTAGCGGCCCGTTGAATCGCATTGGCCAGCAGGTTGAGCGCGATTTGCACGATGTTGGTGCGGGTCGCCAGCACCTTCGGCTCGACCCCCGTCGCTACTTCGATCAGCGCGCGCCCGCGAAGCCCACTGCTCTCGGCCTTGCGCAAAGCTATACGCACGGCCTCGGCCAAATCGACGATCTCGGCTTCGACTTCTTCCGGCGCCCTCGCCATCTCCTCGGTCAGCTCGAGAATTCGCTTTACTCCGTCTCGCGCGTCGGTCACCGCGGTGTCGACCTGCGCCAAAATCCCGCGTGCCCGCGTCAGGTCCGGAGTCGCTTCTCCGAGCGCGGAAGCTGCGGCTCCGACCGAGGTCTCGATCACCGTGAGGTTGTTGCGAATCCACCCCACCGGGTTGCGAAGCTCTTCGGCGAGCCCGCTCGCCACGACACTGAGCGAGTACGCACGTTCGGTGTCGAGCAAGCGCTGCTCGAGCTGCTTGACGCGCGTGTTCAGCGTGTAGAGATCGATCGCATCGCGAAGCTCGGCCCGAAGCACCTCCGGCTCCCAGGGCTTGCGCATGTAACGACGCACGTGTCCGCGGTTGATCGCATCCTCGGCCGCCTGAAGGTCCGAGTAGGCCGTGATCAAAAGCCGAATCGTATCCGGGTATTCGGTCTCGACCTTTTCGAGAAGCTCGATCCCCGTCATCCCCGGCATTCGTTGGTCGGTAAGCACGACGCCGATCTCGTGCTCCTTCATCAAGGCGAGCCCGTCGGCTGCACTCGAGGCGGTCAGGACCGGAAAGTCGTCCCCACAAACCGCCTCGAAGACAACCAGATTCGGTTCTTCATCGTCTACGAATAAAACGTGCGCTGTCATGCCGCCTGCTCCATGGCTGGGATCTCCATCACAAAGCGAGCCCCCCCACCGGGCCTAGGTTCATATCTTAGCTCACCACCACACTCCTGCGCGATTCTTCGACTCAAATGAAGCCCGAGCCCCGTCCCCTCGCCTTCCACTCTCGTTGTAAAGAACGGGTCGAAGATCCGATGCACCATATCGGCAGGCACGCCCGGCCCATCATCAGCGACTGTGACCGAGATCACTTTTTCCCGTTGCTTGATCTCAATCCAGATGTTCTTAGCGCTGGAACGCGCGGAGTTGTCGATCAGATTCAAAAGCACCTGATTGAACGCCCGTGCAGGTACGAACACGTCCCCCGTCACTTCGTAGTCCTGATGCACCGTGACGTTCCTCATCTTGTGGTGGAGTAGGTTGAGCGTGGACTCAACGGCGGTCCGGACGTTGCAGGGCGCGAGGTCAGTCCCGTCAGCCGGGCGAGCGTGGGCCCCTAACGCCGAGACGATACCGTCGATGCGCTCGATGCCATCGATGATGACGCCCAGCAGCTTCTCGCTCGGCACGCGCGTTGAACCCCCTTGCTCCAGTACTTTGGCGGCGTTGACGACGGCGTTGAGCGGGTTTTTCACCTCGTGGGCAAGGCCGGCTGCCAGAGTGCCCGCCGAGGCGAGACGGGCCTGGTCAGCAAGCTGGAGCGACAGGCCGCGCATCTTGAGGTGGGCACGGATGCGGGCGAGAAGGACCTGCGTGTGGAAAGGCTTGGACACGAAATCGTCAGCGCCCGCTTCGTAGCCCTCGAGCGCGGTCTCGCTTTCGCCTCGTGCGGTCAGCAGGATGACGGGGATCTGTCGTAGCGCAGGGTTGTCTTTGATTGCCCGGCACAGATCGAGACCGCTGGTAACGGGCATCATCACGTCCGTCAGAACGAGGTCCGGGCGCCGCTCCTTGATCAAGTCCAGTGCTTCTGCACCGTCTCGTGCTGCGTCGACATGATAGCTCTCCGACAGGACACCCACGATGAAGCCACGCAAATCGTCCTCGTCTTCGGCAACGAGCACCCGCGGGACCCGACCACGATCGAGCAACACCCGCGCCGGTGGCTGCTGGCTCTGGCGGATCTCCATGGTCACTTCCTCCATAGGTCGCTCGTGCTCGGAAGTGACTCGATCTTCGATGCGACGGCCCGGGTGAACGTCCGCGTGGGCTTGTCGTCGCTCCAGGATCTCGGTGTGGAAATGTCCTTTGCCGCTTTGGAGGAATAGGGTGAACCTTGAGCCCTCGCCGAGCTCGCTTTCGACCGTGACCGAGCCTCCGTGAAGCTGAGCGAGCTCGCGTGCGAGCGAAAGCCCGATGCCGACGCCTCCCTTTCGACGCCGCTCGGAGCTTTCGGCTTGGTGGAAGCGCTCGAAGATCCGCTGCTGCTGGTCTTTCGAGATGCCGGGTCCGGTGTCGCAGACCTCGACCGAGGTGCCCACGGGCTTGTGGATGACACGAACATCGATGCGGCCGCCGGAGGGTGTGAATTTCATCGCGTTGCCGATGAGGTTCGTCAGGATGATCTCGATACGGTGCGGATCACCGAACAGCTCGGGCGGTTCGCCCTCAGAGGAAAACGTTAGCTCGACGTCCGTCGCTTCTGCAGTGGGTGCGGTATTTTCAGTGACTCGCTGCGCGAGCTTTTCCACATCGATTTCCATCACGCGCAACCGCAGGCCCCCCGCCTCGAGTCTCGCCAGATCGAGGAGGTCGTCAATCATCCGGAGCAGTCGGACTGCGTTGCGACGAACGACCTTGAGCGCATCGCGTTCCGCGCTCGGTCGGAGCTTATCGAGCAGTTGATCGACCGGAGAGAGAATCAAAGTGAGGGGTGTACGAAGCTCGTGAGAGACGTTCGCGAAGAACTTGCTCTTCAGCTCGTCGACCTCTTGCGCCTGCCTGAGGGCAGCGGTCAAGTCAGCTGCTCGTTGGCGTTCGGCCTCCCGCAAGGACTCGGTAATCAACTTCTCCTGCTCGAGAGCATGCCGCGCGTCGTGCTCGCGCTTTGTGGCGTTGTACCGAGTCACCGTCAGTACGACGTTGAGGAGCACGCCCGTCAAGAGGTATCCGTGAGCTGCATCCGCCTCGTAACCCCCGATCTCAATTTGGGCCATCGCGGCCTCACCGATGGCCAAGATCGCCAGAGCGTTGGTGAGCCCCCACCACCACTTCCACAGGATGAAGGAGGCAGAGGCCCATTCGAGCATGAACAGAACGATGACGTGGCTGAGCACATATTCCGGCGTGTCGGGAATCATCGCCGCCGTCGCGGTCGCCCACGTGAGAAACCAAACCCAAGCAGCCATGTTCTTCCAGAACGGCGCCTTGGCCCGTAGCGCAAAGAGTGTGAGCGCCGCTGCAACGAGCACCGCGACGATTCGATAGGCCAGGAACTTCTCTGCGAACTCCGGAAAATCCTCGAAGTCCGCGGGGCTCCACAACAGGTACAGGAGTCCGACTACCGCGATCCACGGAATCAGTAGGCGCGCGTTCTTGTCGGCCAGCTTTCCCTTGAGAGACAGATCTGCGCTCTGGCTCGAATCGACAGTGTTGGTCCGGTTGGTCAAAGCGTTCAGGTGCATTGCGGCATTCGCTGTGTGTCCTCTTTGGTATTTTACACAAAAGACGGTATTAGGGTCGAACTCCGCGCGTTGTCCTGAATGCCTGTACCGTTGGGAATTCGCGATCTTAGTGCTAACGCGTGTGCTTCTGTGCGACAATCCGGCTTGCCCCTAGCCCCTGGCCTCGCCCGTTGTTATGAGCCTTGAACTCAAATCGAACCTCGAAACTGCCGTCTCGGGAGGCGAAGCCGGGTGCCCCTCAGGGTGATCTACGAGGGACGCACGGCGGTCGTGGTCGTCGCGGAAATGGACGCGTCTCTGGCCCAGCACTGGGAGGCATCAAGAAACACGGCGTTCTGGAACGATTTTCAAGACATAGGAATCGCCGCCAATGCCGTCGTCATGGTTTTGCCCGGAGTGCTGCCGAAGCTTCCCAACGGTGCCGTCGATTCGCCATCGGTTTTGACAGCGTTTCCGCGCCGTCGCGGCTACCTGCGCGAAGAGTTGGAGGCATGGGTGGTCAATCGCCTTTGTGAGGTCCTCTACCTGGTGCCGTCGAAGTTCGACGCGAGCCAGGATTGGGCTCGCTACGGCGTAGATTCGGCAGTTGCTCTCGAGCTCGTTGCGGATCTGGAGGACCGGTTGGGGATGAGGCTCCCGCAGACGTTGGCAGAGTGCAGAAATCCCGCGGAGCTCGTGACCTCGGCGACCGCGCCGCTCCTCGAGGGCAGTGACGGGCTTCCCTGGTGGCGGTCGCCCTGGGTCAGGGTGGGCATATCTAATGTCGATCCGGCCGCGCGAATACAAATCCCGCGACCTTCGGTACGTGCCCATCGACCCGTTGGCGCTGACGATTCGAGTTGGCGATATCGTGCTCGGCTGGGTCGAAAACCTGTCTACGCGCGGTCTTCTCATCGCCACTAAGGCTCAGGACCTGCGGGCGGGTGAGATGTTGAAGGACCTCTCACTGCACTGGCATGCCGAGGAGATCAAGCTGCCTACGGCCACGGTGAAGCGGGTCAGCAGGTCGACGCATGCACTGGGCGAAGTGAGGCTTTCGCGGGTTGCGTGCTCCTTCGACAAGCCGCCCGAGGATGCACTTGAGCTCTTGCGTCCGGCAATCCAACCCGCGGCTTATGTCACCGGTGAGCTCCGGCGTGAAATCAATGGCCCCGGAGACTCCGAGCCACCGCTGCAGCGAGACCTTCGTGACTTCGCGGAAAGCGGCACACCGCGGCTGCTCGACAAGTGCGACAGCTTCTATGCATACATGCGTTCTCTTCAGGACACGGGGCACTACCAGTCCCTCTATCGGGCGACGCTGACCACACCGCTCGACCACCGCGTCTCGATCTACAACCCAGCGAGTCGTCGCGAAGAAGACTTCGTGTGCTTCGACTCGAACAGCTACCTCGGACTCCACGTTCATCCGCTCGTCGTGGAGGCGACGTCTCAGGCGCTTGCGGAATTCGGGTACGGGACTCCAAGCGCCCAGCTTCTCAGCGGTACCAACCGCCACATGCGCGAACTCGAGGATACGATCAGCTGGTTCCATGGCCGCAAGGACACGATCGTATTCAGCAGCGGGTACGCCGCCAACATCGGTACGATTACCGCCTTGGTCGGTAGGAACGACATCGCTGTCGCCGACCAGTATAGCCATACGAGCATTCACGACGCATGCGGGTGGGCGAACCCCAAACGGCTCCGTACGTTCCCGCATCGAGACAACGCGGCCCTCCACGGAATCCTGCAGCGCATGTTGGCGGCAAAGCCCGAGGCTGGAAGGCTCATCATTTCCGACGGCGTATTCAGCATGCACGGTTCGATCGCGGACCTCCCCGGCCTCCGAGAAGTGGCCGACAGGCACGATGCGACCTTGATGATCGACGAGGCTCATTCCACGGGTGTGCTCGGGAAGACGGGCCGTGGTCTCGAACAGCACTACGGCTGCGAAGGTGCCGTGGATGTGCTGATGGGCACCTTCAGCAAGGCGCCTGGGACCGTGGGCGGCTACGTGACCGGGAGCGAGGAGCTCATCACTTATCTGCGGTTCTTCGCGAACTCGGGAATGTTTAGCGCGGCGATCCCCGCGGCGCTTTGCGCGGGTCTCAAAGTAGCCTTCGAGATCATGGCGAACGACCCGGAGCCAAGAGAGCGCCTCTGGGAGAACATCCATTGGATCGCTCCCGCGTTGACAGGTGCGGGGCTCAACGTGGCGCCTGCTGAAAGCCCGATTCTCACGGTTTTCATTGGCGATACCACCCTGCTTTGGCAGATCAGCCGTGAACTCTACATGAGGGGCGTCAAGTGCGGGAACGTCTGCTTCCCCGCTGTCCCGCCAGGCGAAGGCATTCTCCGAATCAGCGTGAACGCTCGCCACACGCGAGAGGACCTCGAGCGGAGCGTCGAGTCGATCCAAGAAGTCGCGAGCTCCTACGGCATCCTGCACAAGAACAAGGACGAGATCCGCGAGATCGGCGAGCACTTCTCCGAGAGGACCGCCTTGGCAGAGACTGCGTGACTCGTAGTCAGCCCTGGCCCTGCGCTTGACCTGGGGAGCCGGGAACATCCGAGCTGTCTGGCTCCGAAAGAACCGCGAGCTTGCCTGCGACGTAGAGGTCCCTTGCTTTGTGCCGCCGGAGCTTCCCGCTCGTTGTGCGAGGGAGCGTCCCAGGCTGCAGTAGCACAACATCACTGGCGCGGATTCCGTAGTGCAGGACGATCGACTCTTGGATCGCGGCAATCACCTCGGCGCGGTCGAGGTTGTCGATATACGCTCGATTGACCTCTTGGGCGACAATCAGCTGCTCGCCGCTCGGTCTCTCGTTCCCGAATGCCGCGCCCAGAGCTGCTGTGACCGCGCGATGGGAGGCTTGTGTCAGGTCCTCGATGTCCTCGCAGGCGTAGTTCTGGCCCCGAATGATGACGATGTTCTTGAGTCGGCCCGTGATGTACAGCTGGCCGCCCTGCAGCACACCCAAGTCTCCGGTCCTGAGGAACCTCTTGCCAGGAACGCCTCGCAGCTCGGCCGAAAAGGTGGCGAGCGACTCTTCGTCCCGGTTCCAGTATCCCCTGCAAACGCTCGGCCCGGAGAGCCAGACTTCGCCGATCTGGGTCTCGGAGCATCGCCGGTTGGTTTCCGGATTGACGATGACCAACTCGTGTTCCTCGTTGGGAAGGCCGCATCCGACTAGTGTGCGCCCGCCATCCGTATCCGAGGTTACGGCAAGGCCCTGTTTCAATTTGTCTCGGTCGAACGAGAGGCGAGAGTACTCCCGTGATCCCCTGCTGGTCACCATGAGCGTCGATTCCGCGAGGCCGTAACACGGAAAAATAGAGGCTCTATCGAAACCACAACGCGCGAACTTTGATGCGAAGCGATCGAGAGTATCGGCCCGTATCGGTTCGGATCCGTTGAATGCAATGCGCCAGCTCTTCAGGTCCAAGCTCTCCAAGTGGCGATCCGAGATGCGGGCAACACACGCCTCGTAGGCGAAGTTAGGGCCCCCGCTCATCGTGCCTCCGTACTTGGTGATCAGCTCGAGCCACCTAACCGGTCGCTGAACGAACTCGCTCGGCGACATCAACACCGTCGAGAAACCTCCGTAGAGCGGTGCGAGTATCCCGCCGATCAACCCCATGTCGTGGTAGGCGGGCAACCAATTCACCACGCAGCTGCGCCTATCGAATCCGAACTCGCGGTGGATGTGCCGAAGATTATCGGAGAGGTTTTCGTGGGCAACTATGACGCCCTTCGGGTGCGCTGTTGAGCCGGACGTGTATTGCAGGAACGCGATGTCGCCAGGCATGCACTCGATTCGATCTTCCGCGGTCACCGCACCGGTTGGGTCAATCGCAATCACAGCGGGAGTCGCACCGTCGACGAGCCCGGCGCCCTGGACGGTCGCTTGTAGCTTGAGAAGCATGGAGCCGGTCGTGACGATGAGACGCGCTCCCGCATCGCGGACGATCGCGATGGTGTGTTCGAGGGCACCTTCATTTCGCGGGACGGCTGCCGCGACGGCGACTCGTCTCGCGAGGATGCAGCCCAGGAACGCAGCGACGAATTCCGGGCCCGACGGAAACAGAAGCAGCACTCGATCCCCTCGCTCGCCCGTGGCTCTGATCTGGGCTGCTACCGCACTCGTGTACTTCCACAGATCCAGGTAAGTCAGTTGGGAGGCCGACCCCCGGCTGGGTTCGTAAATGATGGCGGGGACATCGGGGCTATCCGACGCTTGGTCTCGTACTAAGTGAAGAATAGTCGGGTGATTGTGGCGCATTGAGAGTCAGACTCTTGGAGACTTCTGTAACACGACTCGCCTCGAGAGCGTGAAAGATCGACAACTCGTTCAGCTGTCTAACCTGTTTCCAGGACGTCGCATCCGTCGCTCGGAGCGGGGCCCGGCGTTGTGTGCATACCTAGGTGCGTGGGCACACCGCAGGCGCGAAGCACGCGCGACGCAGCTAGCCTCCGCCGCAGTACTTGTCGCCGGCCGAGCCGCCGGAGCCGCCGGAGCCGGAGGAACCGCACCCCGCGCCAGGGTTGGGTTCCTCGTCACACTGCGACACGCCGCTACATAGGTAGGTGCAGGTATATCGCATGCCCGGAAGTTCTTCACAGCGCCCGCTGAGTCGCGGGCAATCCGCATCACCGTTTGCGGGGTCGCAGGGGTCGTCCTTCAACAAGGCTAGCACCGCCTCGCAGGTCGCTAGGCTCTCATTGATGCCACAGTAGTCGTCCTCGGGAGCGCCAGACAAGCTCGTGCGGCTAATCACGATGCGGTACGGATTGGTGCAGCTTCCTCCGAGTACGCTGCTCTTTAGACAGAAGCCAGTATTGCTATCCGGATGTCGCACGCCTTTGTAGGTCATGGCGACGCAGCGATGGTTCTCTATGCACTCGCTGTCAGCCAGGCAGGTCTCGCACGTTTGGCGACTGGCAAGCGTCGTGTCGGTGCAAGTGAGGGTTGCGGGGTTGCAGCTGGTTCCGTCGCAATCGGTATTTTCGCTTTCCGGGGTGCATTCAACGCACGTCCCGCTGTTGCACGCCGGCAAGTCCGCGATGCTTTCGCAGTCCGCCATCCCTTCGCATCCTACGCACTCATTCGTGTCGGTGTCGCATCGCGCCTCGTCTGCGTCATTGCAATCCGAGCTTGTGACGCATCCGACGCACTCGAAGTTCTCGGGGTCACAAATCGGTGCGTCGACGGTGCATTGGGTGCTGTTCTCCATAGAGCACTCGACGCACATTTCGGTCTCCTCGTGGCAGACGGGCCTGGGAGTCGGGCAGGAGCCGCAGATGCCTGCGTCGCCGCCGCCTACTGGCTGATCTTCGAGGACGCAGCTGG
>PVMK01117892.1_pt1 | contig 26814 bp, 20 predicted proteins | sample 1853481 | NCBI WGS metagenome assembly PVMK01 (sample SAMN08533507, study PRJNA380276) | Marine sediment metagenome, whole genome shotgun sequencing project. | reverse complement strand
GCGATGGGCTCAAATTTGCCATTGGTGGAGTATATGACGCGTCTCGATCTGTTCATTCTCGGGTCGTCCATATTGATATTCGCCAGTTTGGTACAAGTCGTCATCACGTCGTCCCTTGCGAAGTCGGACAGGCTATTCGATGCGCGTGAAATCGATATCTGGTGCCGCTGGCTGTTTCCTCTGGCCTTCGTTCTCATTTCCCTGGAAACGCTGGTGCTCCGGCTTGTGCTGTAAGGGCCAAATCCGTTCTGCCAGCATTGCAGGGCCTGTCGTCGGCCAATCGCACAGGGCTTGAGGCGCGGATGTGCTCGAGACTCCCGGTCATCTCAAAACGTTTCGGGGATGCCCCCTGGTCAAGAGGCTAACGCCGAGGAAGCTCGCACCGCCGACCAAGAAGCCGAGCGTCGCGAAGCCGACTGGCAGCTGGACGCCGAGCGAGGTGAAGTTCCCGCTAAGATTGCCAGTAAGCCTAAGCACATCGCCGCCATCACGCCTTCCCGTGTCGCAGGCTTCCACAGGGTGCCGAGCAGCGGCCAGATGAGGAGCGTGGCGATGCTCGCGCTCATGGTCACCCAGGGCACGATGGCACCCCGCCCAATGCCGGTCAGGACCACAACGGCGCAAAGCCCGAGAAAAGACATGGTGACCCAGCGGGCGAGCCGGAACTCCGCGATCGCGGTGAGCTCGATGCCCATGAGGCCCCGGGCGATATCGCGTGTGACCAGTGAGCCGACCGACAAGAGGACGCTGTCGATCGTGCTCATAGCCACTGCGAAGATGACCAGTGTGAGGACGACGCCGCCTGCCGGCCAGTGCCGCCAGTACATCGCGGCGATGAGTTCGTCCGGATCCGCCAGCGTACCATAGAGTTCGGCCGTTGCGGCCACGGCCATGATCAGGACGCAGGTCACCACGATCATCAAAAGCACAAAGCTGAACACCGCGGTGCGCCGGATGCGCTGCGGCTCCCGCGCCATAAAGAGGCGTTGGAAGATGTGGGGAAACAAGAGCACCGCAAAGGGCCAGGACAGCAAGTTGTCGATGAAATCCGGCGTGTTGGCCCGATTGAAGACCAGCTTCTCCGGCATAAGCCGCTGGACCCGCTCGAAGCCTTCAGCGAGCCCGCCAACCCAATGGCTGAAGGCGACTGCAGAGAGCGTCAAGAACACCAGGGCCACGAGCCCCTGCAGCACATCCGTCCAGACGACCGCTCTGGCGCCGCCATAGAAGACGTAGAGGGCGATGGACAGAAGACAAAGCCCCACCCCGAGCTCGAAGGAGATCGCGCCGGCGGTCACGCTGGACAGAACCTTGCCGACACCGGCGATCTGGATGGCCACAAAGGGCAGCAGCGCGAGCAGCCCGAGCGCGGTCACCAAGAGGTGCACGATCCGCGACTCGTAGTATCGGGCGAAGTACTCGCCCTGGGTGACCACGCCTGTGCGCGCGCCCTCGGCAGCGATCCGCGGTCCGAAACTCCACATCAACGCGGTCGCGCCGAGCACGACGACGAACATCTGGGAATACAGGATACCGCCACGATAGAACAGGGCCGGCGTGCCGGTAACCGCGAGACCGTTGACGATGCTGGCGGCCATGGTGCCGGCGAGCGCAGCCACACCCAGGTTGCGGCCAACAAGGAAATAGTCTTCGACTGTGTGCTGAGCCTGGCGATGGGACCAAGTCGCGATCCACTTGAGGGACCCAAAGTAGACGATCAGAAGGACGACGGTGACCGTGGTAACCGACAGCGACGGATTCACTGACGCATCGGCCCGTGGCACCTGGCATGGGTCGCAGACGGCGCTTCGCCGAAGCGCTTGCGGTAGGCCTTCGCAAATCGACCGTGATTGCCGAAGCCGCAGTCGAGGGCAATCTCGGTCGCGGTCACACCTCGCTCGCCCATCAGCCGCTCATGGGCAAGCTCCAAGCGGCGGGAGGCGAGGAACTCCATCGCCGTGTAGCCGCGGCTCGACCTGAAGGCTTGGGTCAGTGAGCTCCTGCTGCAGCCGCAGGTCGCGATCAAGCCAGCGAGGGTGATCGGATCGGCGACATGAGCGGCCATGTATTCCTCCGCCCGCCGCACCACCCAGGGCGCGCCGCTGAGGCCCGCTTCGTCCTCCAGTTGGCGGAAGTGGTTGCCGGGCAGGCTAAGTATCGCGCTGATGAGGGCATCCTCAAGGAGTGACTGGCGCACGCTACTACCCGAGCCCGCCTCTTGGCTCTCGAGCGCCGTCTTGAGAGCTCGGATAGCCTCGCACAAAAGCCGGCCCGGACCCCGCGTCAAATCCACAGACGGGTCAAATACGATGGGCCCGCTGAAGCGCCTTCCCGTGATCTCCTGCAAGCGATCCAAGAGAACGGAGGCGGACATCGTGACTCCGAGAATGCCGGAATGGCGGGGACGATTGATATGCACGCGGCGCGTAGGAGACATCACCACCGCCGTACTGGGCGATGCCTGAACCCGCACCTCGTCGAGCTCGAAATAAGACGGGCGTTTGTGATCATAGCCCACCCCAACAATTACAGTGTCCTCCACCCACCCCGGATCGACGGCGGTGTCCACGGCAAACTGATTATAAACAATCATGAGCCGTTTCAGCTGACAGCCGTTCATATCCAGGCGGAATCCTTGCCGATTGGCGATCTTCCCAATGCGCAAAGGCACGAGGGAGCGGCTGAGAAAATCCGCCGCCTCGTCATCGCGCGTTGTGGCAATGATCTCATGTCCGGAAAACGGAAGAGATCGTCCCGCGACAGCATTATTCGAAAAATCCTGGCCGATCTGTCTGACTCCTGGCCGATGTGGCTTTTTGTACATCGCCACGCTGTCCTATTTTACCGGCAAATTCAAGCACTAGAGGCCAGGGGCGATTGCGAGAACAAGATCTCAGAAATGCTAGAAAACGGCTGGGGCGGCCACTCGGACCGGCGGGATCCACGCGGTCCCACCGCGTCGTAACCTTCGTCACCGATCTCGAATTCCAGCAGCTGCGGGAGCTGGCAGATGCGAGCGACAAGTCGCTCTCGGCGATCCTTCACGATCTGGTATCGCTTTCCCTAGAGCGCAGCGAGCCGCGCATCAAGGAGGCACAGGATGGCTGTTGAAGCACATCTTGGCCCCTATCCCGCAGTGGTTGCATCCAAATTTGAGCCCGGCAACCGCTTTCCGCCACGCCAATCCATTGTGGAGAATACGCCAAAGCGAGCAAAGGACCACGGAAACCAAAGAACCACACTGAGGAGATCTAAAATGTCAATCAAAACGAAATTGCGAACCACTCTGGCGGCCAGCGCGATGGGCTTGTCATTGATTGACGGTGCGCTTGCTGATGCCCCACCTGTGCAAGAACCTTCATCCGTTGAAGATATCAAGGCTGCACTATTCGGTGGCGTACCGGGTGACAAATGGAAAGAGGGCCTGTTGTTTGAAGGCATTAGACCATCCCCTTGGATGAGTAGTGCAGCGAATTGGTTCCCTCGCAGCGAAGATGTACAGCCAAACGAAATGCGTATCATCTTCATGGGCTCCGCCCCATTCATTCGCTCAGGGCAAATGAACACCGCGATACTGGTGGAGCTCGGCAACGGCGACATCTTCATGTTCGATATCGGCGAAGGGTCGCCTGCGAACATCATCGCTTCAGGTTATGCCTTGAACGAGATCACCGATGTCTTCATTACCCACCTTCATGTGGATCACTACAACGGGCTTCCTTACCTATGGATGTTTGGCACCTGGGCCGGCGGTTGGCACGAATCCCTTACGGTTCACGGTCCCTCAGGACGAACGCCTGAATTTGGCACCGCCAAAATGGTTGAAGGCATGAAAATGTTTACGGGTTGGCATCGCGATGCGTTCAGCGTTTTCCCCGTTGGGAAGGGTTGGGATATTCAAGTCAACGAATACGATTTCCGCGATAACGGCGGCGTCGTTTATGAAGAAAATGGCGTAAAGGTAATCCACTGGCAGCGGTCCCACGCCAAGGATGGCGCTTCCGGATATCGCCTTGATTGGAATGGCTTATGCTTTGTTTGGACAGGCGATGGCCGGCCAAATATGAACGACATTCCCTATGTGAAGGACTGTGATGTATTCGTAACCGAACAGCAGCCCGAACTCTTGGAAATCAGTTCCGGGGTGCAGGGCGTACCGCCATTTCTCGCCCGTTACACAATCGACACACATCACACACCGGGTTATGCGGCCGGTTATATCGCCAATCTTGTGCAGCCCCGCCTTTTCATGACGACGCATATGCCGTTCGATCCATATCTAAACGAAGAAGCCGTGGCAGAGGTTCGGGTACACTGGAATGGTCCGTTTCATTTTGGAGCGCCCGACGGCATCGTTGTCAATGTGACGAAAGAACAAATTTGGGTCCGTGAAGGCATTCTTCCCGATTTCCCGAACAGCCGGGCGCCGCAGTTTGATTTCAGCAATGGACAGCTGATAGTTCCTCTTCCGTCGACCAGTCGAGAAGAAATTCAGGAGCCTTTTATTCGTGATTCGGAAATCGACCCGAAGAAATATTATCCAGAAGGCTATCACCCTGAGCTTTTGACAGAATGGCCGGTTGACAGCGATCTGGTGGTTCCCTTGGAGGATCTGCCGGCCAACCTGAGGGAAAGCATGGGTGCCGCATGGCGCTTGCGGGAGAAGAACCGGAAGGTGCTCGAAGAGCAAGGCAACAACTAGATTCATAGGCCCACGATCTGTCGCCCCCACCGGCCGAGCCCTTTTTCCGCATCGGCTGAGGGGGCGCCAGAAATTGCTCGGTCTTCTGCCCCTTCTAACCCAAGTGAGGCTCCTCTTCTCGATAGAGGTGACCGTAGATACGCCGGACGCCAGCGAATATGAAGGCTGTACTCCAGCCGAATAGTATCATTCCATTTATGGCCTCTATGCTTCCTAATAATCTCCATTCCTCGGAAAGTAAAAGATCTCCATACCCAACCGTCGTAAAGCTCGACGTCGAGAAATAGAGAGCAGATTCCCAGGTCTGCATTTCCTCAACGAAGTAATAGAATATCGCCCATACCCAGATCTGGATAACGTGTGCACCAAAGATCCCGATAATCGTTAGTGAAAGCGATATTGCTCTCCACCGAACCTCGATCTCTATGCTGATTGCACGCCACGCCAAAATTATCCCCTCAAGACAGACGGCATGGATCATTACCGTGAGGGCTATCAGGACGGCACCGTAAGCTAGCTGGCTGAGCATGGAGCTTCACCTCTCTCGATTATAGGAAACCTGGCCCGAGCGAACTTGGCAGCAGGCCGATGCTGTCATTCCACGGTGAACGTGGGCAAGAACCAGGCCGGATTGAGCGATTCATCGGGGCCGATCACATTCACGGTTTCCGGCGTCATCATGCGAATTGCTGGGCCGGCGTGCGGGACCATGAGCTTATACCAAGGAGCGCCGATGGCTTGGTCGATGGCGAGGCGTCCCTGCAGCATGAGGAAGTCGGTCGGCGCCGCCAGAATCCGGCCGCGCTTGATGCCGCGAAAGACGGCATGAGGGAAGTAATCGCAGACAATCTGGATCTGGTCGGAAAGCCCGCGCGCGCAAGATGCTGATGGCGGCTTCTGCGGTCACCGCGCTCCCGACGATGTAGTCGATATCCGGTCGCTCCTCGAGGACATCCTCGATCAAGAGCAACTGAACTTCCTTGCCCGTGTCCCCCGATTTCGTGACCACGACCCGGACCGCGCTATCGGCAATGGCCTTGCGAAAACCTTCTTCCACGAAATTGACCCAACCCGCACCCTGAGACCCCGGAAACGGGCAGCCTTCACGGGTTCGCTGCCGGCCGGTGACGCTGCGCCAGATACTCGCCAGCGTGCGCGCCCATGGAGGTCCATGACACACCAGATTTGGCGGAAATACCCCGATCGGGGGGACATCCGGAGCCTCATATCCTTCGAACCTGCCCGCAGGTCAATATCAATTCATAAAATTCAACAATTCATTTGTTTTACGGCGGAACTTCATTTGCAATGCGGCTTTACAGTGGTGCGGTCGAGACGGCTGTCCATGGGGAGACTTCGGCACTTCGAAATGACCGGGAGCGCAATCGGGTGACTCATGCCAAAAGGCTTGTCACTGCTCTTGCCGTCACCTGTGAAGACTGGTGATATCCGACGTGGACCAAGGATCACCCCGAGGTCAAACCCGGGCAAAACTGCGAAAAATGCAGATTGTAACGAAACTTGCGGCCGACATACCGCTGAAACAAGGAGAGGAATTGTGAAAAAACTTGGAAGCAAATTGGTTGCAGCGGTTTTCGCGATGATCTTCGCCGCTGCCACGGGTCAAGCAATGGCGCGAGACTCAAGCGAGCCAATTGTCATCCCGACACATAACTGGTCGAGCCAGGTTGTGATGGCCTATATCATTGGCGGGATTTTTGAAAGCATGGGTAACAATGTCGAGTATGTACCCGCTGATTCTCAGACCGTTTATGAAGCCATCCGCAACGGCGATGTCACGATATCGCACGAAGTTTGGCAATCGACCTTCGGCAAGTCATTCTACAATGCAATGGCAAAAGGCGGTCTTATCGACGCGGGAACCCACGCAGCGGCTACTCTGGAAGAACTAGGTGTTCCTCATTATGTCGTCGAGAACAACCTATGCCCAGGTCTTCCCAATTGGGAAGCGTTGAAGAACTGCCAGGAAGTTTTTGCAACAGCCGATTCCGGTGGCAAGGGTCGTATTCTGGAAGGGCCTCAGAGCTGGCACGGGGACTTGATGCCCAATCGTATCAATGCGCTGGGATTGGGAGACATGTATGTCGTCAAGTTCGCCGGTTCTGCTGACGCAATCTGGGCTGAACTTGCTTCGGCCAAGAAGGAAGGCCGTGGCATCATCACGTTCAACTGGACGCCGAACTTCACCGACGCTGATGGTTTTGACTTTATTGGGTTCCCGCCATACTTCGATGGTTGCCGAATTGCAGACGGTGGTGACGGTAGTTGCGGTTCGCCAAAGGGCTGGTTGAAGAAAGCCGCCAACTATAAATTCCCCAAAACTCACCCGGCTGCTTATACGGCGTTTTCCAAATTGTCGTTCACGACGCAGCAAATTGGTGAAATGGCTGCACTCGTCGACATTGAAAAAATGAGCCATCAGGACGCCGCCAAGGCATGGCTGGCAGCTAACGAAGATGTCTGGAAACCTTTCACACAATAAGGCCCAGATAGCGATGCTCCTTCGTTTCAAAAAGGATATCGCAAAGTCGCAACCCCTCCTCCCGCCTTTCGTGGCCGGGGGAGGGGTTCCTGCCTTCCCTCCTAGTCATTTTGGATGATAAAGAGCTCTGTATTTCGTTTGAGCAGAATGAGCCCCTGCTCAAGGTCCCGGTTGCCACTTTATTTGTCGCACGCTCACCGACAATTACATTAGGTTGGTGGGGCGCTGAAATGGTCGGCACCACCTCAACAGCGCCTTGAGATGACCGCAAGGATCTAAAACATGACGAACCAGATCAGCAACAGCATCAATGCATCTACCGATAAGGATATGCATCCCGTCATAAAATGCGACTCGGTCTACAAAATATTTGGCGAACATCCTGAAAGAATGTTGCGGAATTCAAAGGGCAATATTGATGTCAAAGAATTTCAAGACGCCGGCTATATAATTGGGGTCAACAATGCGTCTTTCGATGTCAGCAAGGGGGAAATGCTGGTCGTCATGGGACTATCCGGATCCGGAAAGTCAACACTCCTTCGCTGTATTTCGCGGCTGACGGACACGACCGCCGGAAGAATTTTTATTGATGGCCAAGATTTGCTCGCCATGAAAGGGAAGGAGCTGATTGAACTCCGACGCAACAAGATGGGCATGGTGTTTCAGAGCTTTGCCCTGCTGCCCCATAAAACCGTTCTCGAAAACATAGCCTTCCCTTTGCAGGTGAAAGGCATAAGCACACAAGACAGTATTAAAAGAGCCGCGGCCATGATCGAGCTCGTTAGCCTTGGAGGGCGTGAGAACTATTTCCCAAGAGAGCTGTCCGGCGGCCAACAGCAGCGCGTCGGTATTGCCAGATCTTTGGCAGTAGAGCCTGACATTTGGTTTCTGGATGAGCCTTTTTCGGCACTTGATCCTTTAATCAGAAAAGAGATGCAGGACGAATTTCTGCGGCTTCAGGCAATGCTTCATAAGACCATCCTCTTCGTCACGCATGACTTTGACGAAGCCCTGCGGCTGGCCGACAGAATAGCCATCATGAAAGACGGAGTAATCGAACAGATTGATACGCCAGCCAATATAGTTCTCCATCCCTCCACCGAATACGTCGCCAAGTTCACCAATGAAGTGCCTCGCGAAAAAGTTCTGACCTGTAAGAATGTCATGGATGAAATCGGTGACACTTCGAATTTAAGTGAATTGACAGTTCCCAAGAATGCCATCATCAAAACCGTTGCGGAAACCGTATTGAACGAGCCAAAACCAGTCGCTGTTGTTGATGACAACAACGTGATGATTGGTGTTCTCAATAGAAAGACGATTCTTCACATTCTGTTTAGCGAGAGCAGTGCAGCGTCATTGAGCGCCAACCAGACGGCTGGCGAATGACCATGCATCAATTATCAAGGCATTCAAAACTATTACAGTTCGCCGCGTTGTTGGCGGTATTTTTTATTCTGTGTTTTTCGATTGACCCCTCGGAAAACAGCATCTTGTGGCGGCTGCCTGCATTATTGGCAGGAGTCCCGACAATACTGAATGACTCTGTCGAATTCTTGATGTTCGATTGGATGCCGGTCGAATTTTATAACGCGGAGATTGAAGAGTACGAAGAAGAGGCGCTCGTGAAAGTATTCACCAGATCCGTTTCGGGTGCTTTGCTTTTCTGTATTCAGCTTATTCGCGAACTTCTTTTGGGTGGCGTAAAGACAATCGTCGCGTTTACGAGCTGGGATTTTATTCGTGAAAACAGCTGGGCTCATTGGCCCGCACTGCCTTGGACTGTTGTTTCCGGTGCCGCAATTATCCTGGGTTACGCACTCACTGGGCGGTGGCTTGCATTATTTGTGGCCTTCTCGACCATCTATATCGCTATTTTTGGCCAATGGGAGCCTGCCATGGAAACGCTCTCATTCGTACTGGTCGCGGCGCCGCTTTCCGTCTTGTTGGGGCTCGGCTTGGGCGTTTTGGCCTACGAGAACCGGGCGGTCGAAGCGGCATTGATGCCCCTGCTGAACATAGCCCAGACCATGCCGCATTTTTCCTATCTGGTGCCGGTGACCGTCTTTTTTGGCGTTGGTGACCATGCGGGCGCCATCGCGACCGTCATTTTTGCAACGCCGCCCATGATCCGCCTGTCTCTGCTGGGGCTAAAAGCGACACCACCGGAAGTTATCGAAGCGGGCATGATGAATGGCTGCAACAAGTTTCAACTCTTGTTCAGGGTGTTGATCCCAACTGCTCGGCGCAACATTCTTGTCGGTGTAAACCAGGTGATCATGCAATGCCTGGCAATGGCGGTTATTGCCTCATTCATTGGGGCCAAAGGCCTGGGTTTCAATCTGTTGCTTGCTCTAAATCAGCTTAGAATAGGACAGGCCCTGGAACTGGGTATCTGCATTGTGTTGATTGCCGTGGTTTTGGACAAGCTGTCCCTCGGGTGGGCAAACAAGCAGATCGACTACTTTGCGGACTTGTCTTTTATCGAGCGTCATAAATATCCGCTGCTGATGCTTGGCGTCCTGCTGGCCGGCTCTTTATTGGCCTACGCCGGAAGTCTCATTTTCAAGGACGGCATCAACTTCTTTTATCTCATTCCACACAACCGGGGGATCACCACCGAGAGCTTCTGGCAGTCCGGCGTGGATTGGATGGTGGACAATTGGTACCGGGGACTACAGGGCTTCAATAAGGCGCTGATCTTGAATGTGCTGATACCGATGAAAACCGCCTATCTTAGTATGCCGGTGGCGGGAACTTTCGTGTTGGTAATGGGCGTTGGTTACATCGTCGGCGGCATTCGATCGGCGCTTGTCGTTGGTGGGTTCCTGCTTTTTATCGCCCTTACGGAATGGTGGGACAGGGCCCTGATCACGGCTTACATGACATCTTTTGCAGTCATTGTATCGGTCATTATCGGAACGGTTGTCGGCTCTTTGTGTGCCCGAAACGCCCTCGCGACCAAGGCCGTTTTGCTGGCTTGCGATACCTTCCAGACCTTTCCTTCGTTTGTCTATCTGATTCCGGTCATTATGCTCTTTGGCGTAACCGATACATCCGTACTGATCGCGGTTATCGTCTATGCCACTATTCCCGCGACCCGGTACACGGTGGAGGGGCTTCGAAATGTACCCCCTTCTTTGCAAGATGCAGGCTCAATGTCGGGCGTCACTCATTTGCAAAGATTGCTTCAAATCGAAATGCCCCTTGCCTTCCCCCACATCATGTTGGGCATTAACCAGACCGTTGTTTTCGCCCTGTTCATGGTCATCATTGGCGCCATGATCGGTACCGATGATCTGGGGCAGTATATTTTGAAAGCCTTGTCGGACAAAAATGGGATAGGCAATGGGCTGATGCTCGGCCTGTGCGTTGCCTTTATTGGTTTGGCTGTCGACCATCTGATAAATACGTGGGCGAAAGATCGAAAAGCAATGTTGGGACTGACCTGACGGAATCATCATGTTGGATTGGTGTTAGCGGACAAACAAATTGGTTCGGTTTGTTTCCGTCTGCGGCGGAGAAGTTCAGACAGTTGTTCAGCGTGAAAGTGTCAGTGGCTATTACACTGCCGGAGATCTTTGGTGCCATCAATGCCGCTAGATTGAGTGCCCGCTTGGGCTCCTGGCCTCGCGCGGCAAGCGTACGGCGGTCGTGGATCTGGTGATCTGCGGTAATTTTTTTGGGTGATGACGGTCGTGCCGCATCTGGTCGGCGATCTTGATTGGCGTTATACGATCCAAGATGACGAGCAAGGCGTCCCGAAGTTCGATATCAATAACCTAGTCGGCCAGGCAGAAACGCGGCTACGTGAGCTCGTAACCGAGTATGCGCCCAGTGGCCTGGTTGGCGGCGTCACGGCCAAGCACGGCACGATCTATCAGCGGATCATAAAGACGGCCGACAGACTGGAGATCGATTTGATCGTGATGACAGCCCACCGCCCGTCATTGAAGGACTACCTCGTCGGCCCGAACGCCGCGCGGGTCTCGCGCCACGCCGAGTGTTCGGTGTTGATCTTGCGCGACCGAGGCGGCCCAGCGAAACTTCGTTTATCATGAACCGGGCGCCCACGAAATCACTCCTCGCACGAGGTTGCGCGGTGATGCAAAATGGATGAGAACTGACGAACAAGGAGGGGCCGCGATGAATGTGGTTCCCGTACAGCGTTCCGAGAGCTACGAACCCGGCTTGCCTTTGCTGGGCACCGGGCGCGAACGTTATCCCGTCCGCGGCGGCGGCGCGGCGGTCATCGACCTCTTAGAAGGCGATAGTCTGGAGATCATCGATCCCCAAGGCCTGCAGCTCTGCGAACTGGCGGTGTTCGGAGAAGACGGAAACGAAGACGCGGCCGCATTGGGCGCCGTCTCATCGGGACCCGCCAAGGGAATCGCCGCTATCTTGTCCGACGACAGCGAGAACTCGCGCTGGGTGGCGGCCGGTCTCCGGCGACAGAACATCCGGTTCCAAGACGTCCGGGCAATTCATCTGTTCGAGGGCGACTCGCGGCCGGGGGAATCTGCGTCCTTCACGGCCCAACGGGCAGCCGTTTGCATCATCGCGGCCCCGGGGGGACCGATGCCCCCCGACCGGCAAGATCCGGCCACGGACCTGGTGGTCATGGTCAAACGGGCCCAGACGGCGCCCCAGGCCGCCCCCAGACTCCCGACACCCTTGGCCGAGCCGCGGCTGGACTTCCGTGTCGACCGCGCCACCGCCCAGAGTTACGAGGTCAAGGCCGGCGAGTTCATCCAGGTGATCGACGTCGAGGGCCGCCAGTGCTCCGATTTCCTCGCCTTCGTCACGCGCCAGCTCGACAAGGGCATCGAGCGCGGTCTAGACGCTCTGACGACGCGCACCCTCATGGGCGCCGCTTACCCCAGCCCGGGGCTCTATTCCAAATTCTTCGACCCGGGTATGCAGCCACTGGTCGAGGTCGTTCAAGACACGGTCGGCCGCCACGACACCTTTAACCTGGCGTGTACCGCCAAGTACTACGAGGACATGGGCTATCCAGGCCACGTTAATTGCTCGGACAACTTCAACGCGGCGCTCGAGCCCTACGGGATCGCGGCGCGGAAAGGCTGGCCGGCGATCAATTTCTTTTACAACACTGCGGTCGACGAACAGAACGTCTTGTATTTCCGGGAGCCTTGGTCGCGGCCGGGCGACTACGTCTTGATGCGGGCGATGACGGACCTGGTCTGCGCGTCCTCGGGCTGTCCCTGCGACATCGATGCGGCAAACGGCTGGAACCCGACGGACATACATGTGCGGGTCTATCCCGAAAAGAACACATTCAAAAAGGCGGTGGCTTATAGAATAACCCCCGACGCCGACGCAGAGCTCACGCGAGAAACCGGGTTTCACCCGCGCACCTCGGCGCTGACACGGAACTTCACCGAGTATCGGGGCTTCTGGTTGCCGACGTCCTTCAGAGACACCGGCGCCATCGAGGAATACTGGGCCTGCCGGGAGCGGGCTGTGGTCTTCGATCTCTCGGCTCTGAGGAAGTTCGAAGTGCTCGGCCCCGATGCGGAAGCCTTGATGCAGTACACGCTGACGCGCGATGTGCGAAAGCTGGCCGTTGGCCAAGTCGTCTATTCGGCCATGTGCTACGAGACGGGCGGTATGCTGGATGACGGCACGGCCTTTCGTCTCGGCCCCGACAACTTCCGCTGGATCTGTGGCGACGACTACTGCGGCGTCTGGCTGCGCGAGCAGGCCGAGAAGCTCGGCTTGAAGGCCTGGGTGAAATCCTCGACGGATCAGCTGCACAACATCTCTGTCCAAGGGCCCAAGAGCCGCGAGATCCTGAAACAGGTCGTCTCGACCAAGCCGGATCAACCCACTATCAAGGAACTCGGTTGGTTCCGCTTCACCATCGGACGCCTCGGCGACCTCAACGGGCCGTCGCTCATCGTTTCCCGAACCGGCTATACCGGCGAGCTGGGATACGAGGTCTGGTGCCACCCGAAGGACGCGCCCGAGCTCTGGGACGCCGTCTGGGACGCCGGTGAGGCCCATGGAATCGCACCGCTCGGGCTCGACGCGCTCGACATGCTGCGCATCGAGGCCGGTTTGATCTTCTACGAGTACGAATTCTGCGATCAGACCGATCCCTTCGAGGCGGGCATCGGCTTCACCGTGCCGTTGAAATCCAAGGAGGACGACTTCATCGGCCGCGAGTCCTTGATTCGGCGCAAGCAAAACCCGCAGAGGAAACTGGTCGGCCTCGAGCTGCACGACAACGAGCCCGCCGCCAAGGGCGACGGCATCCATGTCGGGCGCAGCCAGGTGGGCGAAGTCACCAGCGGAACGCGGTCGCCGATTCTGAAGAAGAACATCGCGCTTTGCCGGATCGATGTGAACTATGCCGAGATCGGCGCCGAGGTCGAGGTCGGCAAGATCGACGGTCATCAGAAGCGCATCCCCGCGACCGTCGTCCGCTTCCCGCACTACGATCCGGAAAAGACCCGAGTGCGGGCGTGAGAGCGATAGCAATGAGTGAGCGGCCCATGGCAGGCCGATGATAGTGTGAGGCGCCCCGTGCCTGGCGGCAGTGGAATCCGGCCGAAGACGACCTCTAGTCGCGCAGCTTCCACGGCGATTTGTAATAGGTGAGCCGCTCGGAAACGACACCCTCATCGGTGGTCTTGATGACGGCCGCCCCCTCGACGTCGGTGCCGACCAACCGCCACCATTACCATTCCAATAAGACGCCATCCTTGTCCTGGACAACCTTATCGATGATATCGAACGCGAACGTCCCTCCCAGCGCTTCGGCCTTCGCGGACCATCTTGGCATGTAGTCCACAAGCGTCGACTTCGTTACCGGCGCCGGGTCGGCGGGGTCATCGAACTCGAAGTCATCCGCAACCGCCGAGACCAGCTTCTCGGCATCCATCGTCTCCCAGCCCTCGATGTATTGAGCCCTGAGTTGAGCGCGTCTCGACATCTCGCAGATTCTCCGCGACTCTCGCCGTATGTTACTTGACCGACTTCATAATGATGGTCGGTGGCACCATGTCGAGAATCTTGGGGACGTACTCGTTACGGCGGCCAAACCAGGGGTCATGGGAATAGCGAATGCGCGAATCCGGCTCGACGATCCTCTCGAATGTCAGTCCGGCCGCCACCAGGGCCTGACGCAGGCCCGCGATATTGTCCCGGGAGATCATCACTTGGCCGAACTTTCCCCGATCGTCAACGAGAGGACCGGTTTCGTTATAGCTTTCGACCAGCGTTAATGTGTCCCGATCGACTTTCCGAAAGAACGGGTGATCAAGGGAAAAGACGAACACGCCCCCCGGCCGCAAGACGCGCCTGACTTCGCGGAAGGTCTTGGTTCGGTCCTCCACGAACTGGAGGGCAAAGGCGGAAAACACGATATCCTTGCTGGCCGAGGCGATGGGCTCAAGGTCCCCCATGTCGTGCCGCACCAATTCAATCTCGACATCGTGCCGAGCCGCTAGCGCCGCGGCGAACTTGAGCTGCTCGGCAGAGAGATCGAGAGCGGTGACGCGGGCGCCGCGTAGGGCGAATGCCACCGAACACTGCGCACCACCACATCCGATCTCCAATACATCCCGGCCTTTGAGATCGCCCAGCAGGTTCAATTCGTCTTCGTTGGGACTACTCGGACCGTAGTGAATGTCGACCGGAATCTGGCAGTCGTCCTGATACGCCTCGGAATAGCCTTCCCACCAGTCCTTGGTATCGCTCGTCATCTCACCGCTTCCTTGTTCGCGCTTGGGGATCTAAAGATATTCGCAAGAGCTGATTGTGCTAACAATTTCCTCTCAGAGGCAATCCAGCACGTGCCGCAACCCCAGACGGGATTTCAGGAAGTCGGCACGTTTGACGAACTCGCAATCCTGAACACGCCATTTCCTAGGCCGAATCGGACGATTTAAGAACAAATCCCATGCGGCACCGTGATATAAACAGCGACATGTCGTGGCCTGGCGGTTCAATTGAACTTAAATGTGGGCCCAAACGACCGGGCTGAAGGTTAGGGTTAGCACCTCAATTGGCCGTCTTCACGGGCTTCGAAAAGAACCTGGCGCAGGCTCGAATGTGCGCCGCGGATCTGCGGAGAGGCTGGAATGCCAAACGATTCTGAAGGAAACCGACATCGCAGAAGCTAGCTTCTTGACCGGCGAATTGTTTGACACGGGCCAATATCCCGTGAACCGTCGCGGTTCGGCCACCTATCGGGAAGCGGTGTCGGCCGCGCGCCGGGAGCCTGCAGCTTTTCAGGGGCGAAAACACGCTCCATCGCGTGACGGCGCCGCTTGGCGAGGACCGGCACAGCCTTCTCTTGAGCTATGTCACCGATCCGGCGAACATCGTCTCAGCCGAAAAGGCCGTCCGCATTTCGGGTGAGGCCCATTCGCTTCATTCCGGAGAGGCCGCACGCAACGCAAATTCGACCGTTTGCATAAGCAATTAGAATGAACCAAAATAACGAAACAGCGGCTTTCGCCGGCCGCAAAACGAACAACAACAGGGAGACCCGAAGATGTCAAAAGATGCTCATGACGAGAAATTGAACACGCTCTCCGACGAGGCCAAAGCCGGGCGCATCAGCCGGCGACGCTTCATGGAAGGCGCGGCGGCCATGGGCCTGACCGTCGCCGCGGCTTCGACGCTGTGGAGCAAGACGGCTAAGGCCCAGCCCAAGAAGGGAGGTCGGTTCCGTTGCGCCCTGGACGACGGCAACACCACCGACAGCATGGATCCGGCGACCTACGAATCGACGTTCCAGATCACCATGTCCCATACCCACCGGAATTATTTGACGGAAATCACGACGGACAACGTGGTGGGGCCGGAGTTGGCGGAGAGCTGGGAGGCTTCGGACGATGCCGCCGAGTGGGTTTTCAAGCTGCGCAAGGGCGTCGAGTTCCACAACGGCAAGACATTCGATGCCGAAGACGCCGTGGCGACGCTGAACTACCACCGCGGTGAGGACACGAAGTCCGCTGCCAAGGCGCTCTTGGATTCGGTGGTCGATATCAAGGCCGACGACAAGCACACGCTGCGCGTCAAGCTGAACGCCGGCAGCGCCGATTTCCCCTACGTGCTGACGGACTACCACTTCACCATGCTGCCTTCGGATGGCGAAGGCGGTGTCACCTGGGAGGGTGGCGTCGGCACCGGCGGCTATGTGGTCGAGGACTTCGAGCCGGGCGTGCGGGCTTTCATGACGCACGCTCCCAACTACTGGAAGGAAGGCCGGGCCCATTTCGACGAGGTCGAGTTGTTGGCCATTCCCGACGTCAACGCGCGCCAGACGGGCCTTACCACGGGTGATCTGGATGCCATGATCGAGTGCGACATCAAGACCGTGCATCTTCTGGCCCAGGATAAGAACGTTGAGGTGATCGAGGTGGCGAGCGGGACCCACACCACCATGCCGATGCATGTGGATGTGCCTCCCTTCGATAACAACGACGTGCGTCTGGCGCTCAAGTACGGGCTAGACCGCGAGACGGCGCTGCAGACGATCCTGCGCGGCCACGGCACCATCGGCAACGATCACCCGATCGGCCCCGTGCTACCCTACTTTGCGGAGGGCCTGGAGCAGAGGCTCTATGACCCGGACAAGGCCAAGTTCCACCTCAAGAAAGCCGGGATGGAGAACCTCAAGGTCTCCTTCTCGGCCTCCGACGTGCCTTTGCCGGGCGGCGTCGACCTCGCGATCATTTACAAGGAGCACGCGGCAAAGGCCGGCATCGAGATCGACGTGGTGCGCGAACCCAACGACGGCTACTGGTCCAACGTCTGGCTGGTCAAGCCCTTCTGCCTCGCCTCCTGGGGCCAGCGGCCGACGCCGGACGTGATGTTCTCCCTGGGATATGCGGCGGATGCACCCTGGAACGATTCGCACTTCAAGCACGAGCGCTTCAACCAACTCCTCATCGAAGCCCGGGCCGAGCTCAACGACACCAAGCGGGCGGAGCTTTACTTCGAAATGCAACAGATCATGCGCGACGAGGGCGGCACCATCATTCCCTGGTTCCGCAACTTTGTCTACGCGAACCGCACCAACGTCATGCACGACGAAAAGCTCTCCGGCAACTGGGCGCTCGACGGCGCGCGGGGCGGCGAACGCTGGTGGTTTGCGTAATCGCGCAGACATCCACAGTTTGATGTAACTTTGGGGGCCCAGCGCTTGCTGGGCCGCCTTTTTTTTCATAGGCATACCAACCAATTTGGCGCCGGAGGAAGCTGGCCCATGACCCAACGGGATCGCCATCATCTCGCGCGCAAGACGCCTCATGCGAGCGTCAAGGACTACGAGCGGCAGATCGACATGGCCGCCCTGCGGCGCTATCGCTTGGGGCGCGTCCGGGACCAGTTGATAGCCCACGACTACGCGGGCTGCCTGCTCTACAACCCGATGAATATCCGTTACGCCACGGGCACCCGCAACATGCAGGTCTACAGCCTGCACGCCTCCGAGCGCTATGCCTTCGTCCCGGCGGAAGGCCCCGTGGTGCTATTCGACAGCTATTATTACAACAACCCGATCGATGCCTCGGAGACCGTCGCCGAACGGCGCCCGGCCATATCCTGCTATTTCGAGACCAAAGGCGACCGGGTGGCGGAGGCGGCCCAGCGCATGGCGGCGGAGATCGCCGATTTGGTGCGGACTTACGGCGGTGGCAATCAACGCTTGGCCATCGACCGCCTCGGCATTCCGGGAATCCGTGCGCTGGAGAGCGAGGGCTTGGACTTGGGTGACGCCGACGTGCCGATGGAGACCGCCCGCACCATCAAGAGCGCGGAGGAGATCGACTGCATGCTAGTGGCGATCGCGGCCTGCGAGGCCGGCATGGCGCGCATGCACGAGGCGCTCAAGCCCGGGATGACCGAGATCGAGCTCTGGTCCCTGCTGGTGCACGGCGCGCATGCGCTCGGGGCGGAATGGATGGAAACTCGGTTGCTCGCCTCCGGCGGACGCACCAACCCTTGGTATCAGGAGTGCAGCGAGAAGATCATACGCCCGGGCGATCTGGTCGCCTTCGACACTGACCTGATCGGCCCCTTCGGTTACTGCGTCGACATCTCGCGGACCTATCGCTGCGGGCCGGGCAGGCCGAGCGACGAGCAGCGCCGGCTCTATCAGACCGCTTACGAGGAAGTTCAACACAACATCGACCTGCTGCGTCCCGGGATGGCCTTCCGCGAATTCGCGGAGAAGGCTTGGAAGGCCCCGGACGAGTTCTTGGCCAACCGCTATTGCCTGGTCGCCCACGGCGTGGGCCTGGCCGACGAATGGCCCGACATCCCCCACACGATCGACTGGGAAGAGGCCGGCTATGACGGGCAGCTCGAAGAAAACATGGTGCTCTGCGTCGAGAGCTACATCGGCGCCGAAGGCGGCGCCGAGGGCGTCAAGCTGGAGGAGCAGATCCTGTTGACCGCCGACGGCCCTCAGATCCTCAGCACCTTCCCCTTCGAGGACGAGCTATTGGGCTGAGAGCGATCGGATCAGAGCGCTTTCAGGGATCCGCCATGGCCTCGACCAGTTCGCCATAGAAGGCCGCGATGCAGGGTTCCCAGGCCGGCGATAGTACGCCGCCGTCATTCATGGCCGAGCACTCGAGGCCCTTGGCCACCATCCGCATGACCCGCAGGTCTTCCTCCAGAACCTCCCGCTCGAGCTCATCCCACCGCGTGATCTCGTCCTCGCTCGGACGGTTGCCGGAGGTGGTGTACCAGGCATTCTGGACGTAGCATTTCTGCGGGTCGCGGGAGTCCGGCAAGATCAGGGAATCGACGATGGTATCGGGCGCATAGGTGGTCAGGAAGAAGTTCGGCGACCGCAGCATGAAGCGGGAGCTCATGTCGAGCGCCTCCAGGCCCCTGCCCCGCGCCTCGTTGGTATAGGTCGAGCCGGGAATGTCGACGGTGCACCCCATCACCGGCCGCTCGACGAAGGCGCGGTGCGCGCTCAGTGGCTGGCCTGCGGCGGTGTTCCTGTGGACCACCGGGACATGGTAGGGCTCCATGTTGTTTTCCATCACCAGCTTCCAGTTGAGCCCGAGGGCGCCGGCGTCGATCGTCAAGTAGTGGGTCAGCTTGCCGAAGTCGACGTCAGGCATCCGCTGCGCCATGGGGGCGACGAAATCCTCGAGCGGTTCGGCTTCGCCATCGATGTTGAGGAAGATCCAGTCGTGCCACGTCTCGCAGCGTACCGGCATCAGGCCATACTTCGCCGGATCGAAGCCCTCGACCTCGTGAATCTTGTGGCCGCCGAAATGGGGCGTGCCGATCAGCCTGCCGTCGAGATCGTAGGACCAGGCATGGTAGGGGCATGTGAACAGCCTGAGGCCGCGGCAAGGCCCGTCGACCAAGGCATGGCCGCGGTGACGGCAGGCGTTCTGGAAGGCCCGCACCTCGCTCTTCTTATTGCGCACCAGGAAGAAGGGGTGGCCCGGCACCGGCATAACATCGCCGGGCGCGGGGATTTCATGGCCGCGCCCGACAAAGAGCCACGTCCGCGCCAACCAACGTTGGTATTCGAGCGCGAGGAAGTCGCTATCGGTGTAAGTCGACGACGGCAGGCGGCTATAAAGGCCGCCCTCGCCCCTCACCCGCGCCAAAGCCTCGCCACCCACGAAATTGGCGAAATCACCGAGACTCGCGGCCTTCGGTTTCATACCCATGAAATGATCCTCCTCCCGGCCCACGATAGGGGACCAGGAAACTGGTTGACAGCTCAGCCGACGGCCCGTCGCCGAAGGGCTGGCCCGAGGTCATCTTATGTCAGCTTTGCGGAGACTATTGCCAAATGGCAGTGAGTCGGGCCCATCATGGGCAAGAAGACGACCCCCGGCCCGTCTCGGGCCGGTCGTTCAATGGCCTACCCGCGGCAGGGTGGGCGGTAGTCGTCTCTCGATCTCATGGCGCAAGATCTAGCACGAAGCTGGGCCACGTGTCACCAGCCTCCGGCCTTGTCCCTCGCCTGGTCGGGTCAATGAGGCCGGCGGGCCTATTCGACCGTCACGCTTTTGGCCAGGTTGCGCGGCTGGTCGACGTCGGTGCCTTTCCAGACCGCGGCGTGATAGGCCAGGAGCTGTACCGGTATGGCGTAGAGCAGCGGCGCGACGAAGGGGATCGACCGCGGGCAGCTCGATCACGTGGGCCACCCGATCGCCCAGGCGCGCCGCGCCCTCGCGCGTCGGAAATGAGGACGACCCGGCCGCCGCGGGCGATGACCTCCTGGACGTTGGACGCCGTCTTGTCGAACAGCGGCCCCGAGGGCGCGCAAACGATGACCGGCACGGTCTCGTCGATCAAGGCGATGGGTCCGTGCTTCATCTCGCCGGCCGCGTAGCCCTCGGCATGGATATAGCTGAGTCTCCTTCAGCTTCAGGGCGCCTTCCAGGGCGATCGGATAGGCGGTGCCGCGGCCCAGATAGAGCACGTCCCGGGCCTCGGAGACCTGACGGGCAACGTCGCGAATGTGGGAATCGTGGTTGAGGACTTCGGCCGCCAGCGCGGGCACCTCGGCGAGGGCCAGGGTGAGCTCGGCCTCGCGGGCGGCGTCGATGGCGCCGCGCGCGCGGGCCGTCGCGATGGCGAGACAGGCCAGCACGGCCAGTTGGGTGGTGAAGGCCTTGGTGCTGGCCACCCCGATCTCCGGCCCGGCCAGGGTGTGGAGTGTGGCGTCCGACTCCCGCTCGATCGCGCTTTCCGGGACGTTCACGATGGCGACCACGTGCTGGCCCGCCTGGCGCGCATAGCGCAGCGCTGACAGGGTGTCGATGGTCTCGCCCGACTGGGAAATGAAGAGGCTCAAGCCGCCCGCCGGCAGCGGGGCCTCGCGGTAGCGGAACTCCGAGGCGATATCCACTTCGGTCGGCTGCCCGGCCAGCTGTTCGAACCAGTATTTGGCGACCATCCCAGCGAGATAGGCCGTGCCGCAGGCATTGATGGTGATGCGCGGAACAGGTCGCCCGAGGGTGCAGGGTAGCGCCGGCAGTTCGACCCGTCGGCTCAGCGGGTTGACGAAGGGCTTGCAGAGTGTCGCCGATGACCGCCGGTTGCTCGAAGATCTCCTTCTGCATGAAGTGGCGGTATTGTCCCTTGCCGATCAGCGCCCCGGAAAGCGCCGTCAGCTTTACTTCGCGCTCGACCTCCCGGCCCTCGGCGTCGCGAACCTTCGCACCGGCGCCGTTCAGCACCACCCAATCGCCTTCCTCGAGATAGCAGATGCGGTTGGTCAGCGGCGCCAGCGCCAGGGCATCGGAGCCCAGATACATCTCGCCGTCGCCGTAGCCCACCGCCAGCGGGCTGCCTTTGCGGGCGCCGAACATCAGGTCATGGTGCCCGGCAAAGATGATGGCGAGCGCGAAGGCCCCCTCGAGGCGGGCGAGGGCCGCACCGACGGCCTCCTCGGGGGTCTTCTGTTGGGTCAGATTCTCGCTGATCAGGTGGACGATGACCTCCGTGTCGGTCTCGGTCTCGAAGCGGTGGCCGGCCGCCTCCAGCTCCCCGCGCAGCTCCTGGAAGTTCTCGATAATGCCGTTGTGGACCACCGCCAGATGTTCGTTGGCGTGCGGGTGGGCGTTGGCTTCGCTCGGCCGGCCATGGGTGGCCCAGCGGGTGTGGCCGATGCCGACGGTGCCCTCGACCGGCGACGCCTCGAGCAGGGCCTCCAGATTGTGCGAGCTTGCCCTCGGCGCGGCGGCGCTCGATCCCGTCCGTTCACCAGGGTCGCCACACCGGCGGAGTCGTAGCCCCGGTACTCCAGACGCTTCAACGTCTCCAGCAGCAAGGGTGCAACCGGCGCTTTCCCCAGAATTCCGATGATACCGCACATGAACTCAGGCCTCGCTTTCGTTCTCGTTCATTTCGCTGTCCGAATCCGCCTCGCCTTCCGGCGGCCTGTCGCGGCGCTCGCGAAATCGCCGGGCCCCGCCGGCGAGCTCCGTCTGCTCGCTCCGCTCGAGGGCGAGCGCGTCGGGCGAAACGTCCCTGGTGATCGCACTGGACGCCCCGACGATTGCGCCTTCGCCGACCGAAACCGGCGCGACCAGCACGCAATTGGAGCCGATCGAAGCGCCGGCCCCGATGCGGGTGCGGTGCTTGGCAAAGCCGTCGTAGTTGGCGATGATGGTGCCGGCCCCTATGTTCGCCTTGTCGCCAACCTCGGAATCGCCGACGTAGCTCAGATGATTGGCCTTGGCGCCGGGGCCCAAGGTGGAGTTCTTGACCTCGACGAAATTCCCGATCTTAGCGCCGGCGCCGATCACCGTGTCAGGCCGGATCCGGGCGAAGGGCCCGATGGCGGCTCCCGTCTCGATCGAGGCGCCCACAATGTGGCTGAAAGCCTGCACGGTGACGCCGTCGCCCAAGCTGACTCCCGGTCCAATGAAAACATAGGGCTCGATGGTTACGTCGCGGCCGATCCGGGTGTCGGCCGACAGCCAGACCGTGGAAGGATCTATCAGGCTCGTGCCTTGGGCCATCGCCCGGCCGCGCAAGCGGGTCTGGAAGACCGTCTCGACCACGGCCTGATCGGCGCGCGAGTTGACCCCCAGGACTTCCTCGGCGGCGGCTTCGATGATCCGTCCGTCGAGGCCCATGTGATAGGCCAGGTCGAAGACGTCGGTCAGATAGATCTCGCCCTTGGCATTATCCTGATCGCAGCGGCCAAGCAGCGCGAACAAGAGCGGCGCATCCGCCAACAGCACGCCGCCATTGCACAGGGTGATCTCGCGTTCGGACGGGCTGGCATCGGCGAATTCCACGATTCGCTGCACCCGGCCCGCGTCGTCCAGCACCAGACGGCCATACTGTTCCGGGTGATCCGGCCGAAATCCAAGGCCGACCAGGCTCGGTGGGTCCTCCCCCTCTCGCCGGGTCTCTAGCATGCGTGCCAGGGTCTCGGTGCTGAGTAGCGGCGTATCGCCGAAAACGATCAGCACCTCGCCGCGGCCCGTGACGCCGTGATAACCGTCCAACACGCCGGCCGCCTGCAGCACCGCATGACCGGTGCCGAGGGGCAGGTCCTGGACAACGGTGATGTGTGGCGCGGCAATCTCCTCGACCGCCGGCATGTTCGGTCCGACCACCACGACAATTCTGTCCGGTTGCAAGGGTTCGACGGCGTCGAGAACGAAGCGCAGCATCGCCCGCCCGCCGATTCGGTGCAGCACCTTGGGCAAATCCGACTTCATCCGGTTGCCCCGCCCGGCAGCCAGGATGACGACGGCAAATCCGTTTTCGCTCATATAGTTACGACACCCCCTCGTTCGCCCGGGCGTAGGCCCACGCTATAGAGCTGCCGCCCTGCCTCTTGCCGGTTCGGGCGGGACTTCGCGACCACGGCGCACGGCGCCGCTGATCCCCACCAATTAAAGCACAATTCGATGCTGGCAATGATTAACGGCGGATTTATGGCGGCGTCGCGCGACGCCTAGGCGCCCCCAATTCCGGTTTGCCGCCACCACACCCGGTTGCGCCTGGCGACATGATTTGCAAGATTCCCAGCGTGAATCCGCCCGAGTCCCACGACCCGTCCTCCGCCCTGCCAGACTCCCTGGCGAGGTCCGCTCGTTCCCCGCTCTGGACCCGGCTGTGGGATGGCATCTTCCCCCTGCTGTTCTTCCCTCTGGCCACCCTCGCGCTTTATTGGGCGGCCATGGAAGATGTGCCCCGGGGCGACCAGGTCATCCTGTGGGAGATCTTTCGAAGGCTGGACTGGCGCTGGAGCGAGCTGGACGAGATCCTGTTCGTGAGCTTTCTCGACAAGCCACGGTTCCAGCCCCTGATGTTCTTCCTGCATTTCCTTCAGGTAAAGCTCTTCGGCGAGACCTTCTGGCTCTACCATCTCGTCAACGTAGCGCTGCACGGGCTGAACGCCTTCCTATTGTTCCGCATCGCCCGTGCGCTCGACCAGGACTGGCTGCCGGCCTTCGCGGCGGCGCTTCTGTTTCTGACCGCCTTTACCCATCTCGATCTCGTCGCCTGGGCGTTTCATTACTACATTCTGCTTCAGGTGACCCTGGCGCTGTTTTCGGTCTATCTGCTCATCAGGCGGGACCGGGTGTCCTGGTCGCTGGTCTGGGCCTACGCCGTGGCATTGGTCCAGATCTATCTTTACGAGCCCGGTATCGTTCTGCCGGCCTTGCTATTCGCGATCGACCTCGGTCGCCGTTTTCGCCAGCCGGGCTGGGTCCTGCGCCTGTCGGCGAGCTTCCTGCTGGCCTGCGGCGCCACGGCGGCCTATCTCGCGACCTACCTGACATTTTTCGTGTCCATGGAGGCCGGCCTTGGGGTGGAAGACCCGCGGGCTTTGATCGATGCCTCCAACCTCCTGCGGGCCTTCGTCAGCCCGATCCCGCTGTTGCTCGATTCGGCACTTCTGCACAATCTCTTCTCGACCCCGAAATTCATCGTCGATGAGCTGTTTTTCTTGGCGCCGCCGCGGCTGGACCGCTTCGTGTTTGCCGATTCGATTACCTCTACGCTGGTCGTCGGCTGCTGTGGGCTGGTAGCGCTGGCGTTCCTCGCCGTCTTGCTGTGGCAGGAGGGCGATGAAGCCGGGGAGCTGCCCGTGCACGAACCGGCGCTCGACGCGGCGGGCGGGAGGCGCCCCCGCTTCTACGCGGCGGCAACGCTGGCAACCGGCCTCGTCGGATTTGGCTTCGTCCTGTTCAGGCTGCCTTGGGCCGCGGGCCCGAGCGTGTTTCAGGCGCTTTTCGTGATCTGGCTTCCGGTCGCCCTGCTGGCCGTCTTGGCAATCCATTCTCCAGGCCGCGCGCGGGCACTCGCCCGGCGGATCGCGGCGCGCTGGCCGGCCCGCGTGGATCCCCTTTATCTAGGCCTGGTCCTGCTACTGGCTCTCGTTCTCTTGTTCCTTGCGCCGCGCGGAGAGGTCGCTGCGCTGGCCGACGACAGCACGCGCCTCTTGCTTGAGCCCTGGGACTTCGCGGCAATCCTACTGGCGGTAGCCCTGATCCTGATGGGTGAGCGACCGCGCGGCCGCCGGCTCGTTTGGCTGCTGTTCATCCTCGCGGCCGTCATAGCCTATAGCGGCATCATCGGTCTTGGCCGGCCGGTGGTCTACCTGATTTCCCAGTCCCGCTACGCCTACCTGCCCGCGCTCGCCCTGGCGATCCTGGCGCTACTGATCTTCGCACCGGTGCTGGCGCGCCGTCCGGCGGCGGAGCACCGATGGCTGAGTCCCCTGTCGCTCCGGAAGTACGCCATTCTGGCCGGGCTCATCCTGTTCATATCGCTGAACGCGGTTAAGGTCGTCGACGGCCTCGATCAGACCATGACATATCGGACGGAGACCAACCGGATCGTTTACGAGACCCGGCGATTTCTTGACGATCGGTTGCAATCAGGCGACAGCCTGTTCATTGCCCGGTCGAGCTATCCGGGCCACGAGCGCCTCGCCTGGGGCAGCGGCATCCTGCCCCGAATCCTTTTTGCCGAGGACGAGCGGGTGACCCAGAACCTGCAGATGGCAACCCATGTGCTGGGCGACGAAGAGCGCGCCATACCGGTCCCCGGCGCGCTCCTCGACGCCGGCACGGATAGTTTCGTCTTGCGCTTCGGGTTCATCGCCGTGGTCAGGCAGGCCGGGGCGGCGACCTTGGAAATTTTCACGCCGGAGGGCGGCTGCGCCGCAGCCGGCTGGTACCTCGATTTCGCCTTCGACGAGGGCCAGCCGGCGCTCGGGGACGGCCAGTTGGGGTTCGGCCGCCTCGTGTTCGGGCGCTGCGACGGCGGTGAGAAGACCGCCCTGTTCGAAAGCGACCCTGTGATGGTTGAGTTCAACCGGTTGAACCTCTTCGAGTTCGGCCGGGCCAAGGACAGCTACTATCTGATTCACAACGCGGTCTTGGCCAAGAAGACGCCGGCCCTGGACCCGATCGACCTGAGCGACATGAAATTCGAGCTTGGCGAAGCCTACGAAACCCTCGTCAAGGTCTACCTCACCCACACATTTATCGGCGTCGGCTTCAGGCCGCGCGATATCGAAGAGGCGGAGATCGGCGACCGCTTTCCCGATCCGCCTTACCATCCCTTCGGGTTCCGCGCCTACGCCCGGACCCTCATCTAGGCTCATCTAGGCTCATCTAGGCTCATCTAGGCTCATCTAGGCTCATCTAGGCTCATCTAGGCTCATCTAGGCTCACCTATGCACTGGGCCGGACCGCCGCCGCGCGGCAACCTCAACTTGACAGCCTTCGCCGCCTGCCCTAAACGAGGGCGCCTTCAAGAGACCTCCGGGCGCGTAGCTCAGCGGGAGAGCACCGTCTTCACACGGCGGGGGTCGCTGGTTCAATCCCAGCCGCGCCCACCATTCAAATCAAAGGGTTAGCAGCCTCAAACTACCAAGCGGCTTGGGGCTGTGACCATTTTGTGCCCAAGTTCATTGAGCGCTGTAATCGCCCGCTCCTGATAGTCGGGAGCCAGGTGGGCGTACCGCTGGACCATCCCAAGCGATTTGTGGCCCAGCAACTGCCCCACGTCGTAGAGGGGAACTCCTGCCTGTACGAGCCGCGAAGCAAAGGTATGGCGCAGGTCATGAAAACGCACGTCGTCCAGACCCGCCGCTTTTCGGGCTGCGATG